>SKEN01000519.1_pt1 | contig 26742 bp, 27 predicted proteins | sample 4826711 | NCBI WGS metagenome assembly SKEN01 (sample SAMN11008808, study PRJNA524170) | human gut metagenome | biome: Human fecal sample; material: Feces; isolation source: fecal sample from pouch patient p39 | host: Homo sapiens | place: Israel: Tel-Aviv | collected 2015-02-10 | reverse complement strand
GTTATGGCGGATGAGAGGGGCTGATTTTATTTAACGGCGACAGCCCACCACCGTTAAAAATCGACTGCCCGTGCAGCGCGGCGATAATGCTTTCACGCTCGGATTTACTGACGCTGTTGACAATCCACAGCGTCATAAACAGCGCCATCATTGCCAAAGTAAAGTCGGCGAACGCCACCTTCCACGCCCCGCCGTGGTGCCCGGCATGATTCTTTTTGATCTGCCGCCGGACGATGGTGGTTTTTGCCCCACGCTCGCGGCGGTTGCCCGTCTTTCTCATGCTTATTCTTGCTCCAGCATCGCATTCACCCACGCGTCGAGGTTGGCGAAGGTCGGTTTAGATGCCAGATGCAGCAGCTTACGCCCGGCATCCACCGCCAGCAGCGTCGGTTTGCCGCCTGCCTGCGCCACCAGCACGGTACGCACGCACTCCAGCAGCGAATGTTCCGCCCGCGCCTGTTGTTCCATGGCGTTGGCAAGCGGGTCCATCAGGCAGTAGCAGATAAAGACGCCTAAAAACGTCCCCACCAGCGCTGCCGCCACTTTCAGGCCAATCAGGGCGATAGAGCCGTCAATCGACTGCATGGTGATGATGATGCCCAACACCGCCGCACAAATGCCAAACCCCGGCATCGCTTCGGCGGTACGTTGCAGCGAGCGCGACGGCGTTAACAGCGACTCTTCCGCGGTGTCCAGCTCCTGATCGAGAATGCCTTCCAGTTCATGGGCGTCGATTTTACCCATCGCCATCAGGCGAAAGTTATCGGCAATAAAGGTCACCAGCCGCTTCTGGGTTAACACCAGCGGGTATTTCTGGAAAACGGTGCTCTCTTCCGGTTGCTCAATATGTTGATCCAGCATGCGCAAGCCGCCGTTTTGCACCATTTCGAGCAACTCATACAGGCACATTAATAGCTGACGCTGAAACTCCGGCCCGAGCTGTTTTTTACTGATCACGCCTTTAATTTGATGGGCAATCTCTTTCAGCACATGTTTCGGGTTACCAATAATCATCGCCCCGAAACCGGCACCTAAAATAATGATCATCTCCGCCGGTTGCCAGATAGCCACTAATTGCCCGCCCGCTTCAAAATAACCGCCAAATACGCAGCCGAGCACCACCAGTAAACCTAATATTTTTTGCATGATTTCTTCACTTTAATTCGGATAGACAAAATCACGAATTTTCTGCGCGATCTGTTTATTCAGTTGACAAATTCGGGCCTCGGTTAGCCCTAATACCAGCGCAATCTCTTTGAGATTCATCTCATGCTGGTAATACATGGAGAGGATCAGTTGCTCTTTTTCGCTTAATTGTGAAAGCGCGTGTTGCAACATTTGCTGGGTGACAAACTGATCTTCCAGTTCCCTGCCAGCAAGCGGAATGCCTGGCCCTTCGCCGTTCAGCAGTTCGTCCAGGCTGGCGAGCGTTTCCGCCCCTTCCAGTTGCTGATATTCGAGATAATCTTCATGCGAGATCCCTTCCACGGCCAGTTCTGACCACTCCGGTTCGTGCCCCAGTTTTTTGCGCGTTTCGCGAATCAGATCTTTCATCTGATGATATTTCTGTCGCAGCTGGCGCGGTCGCCAGTCGAGAGCGCGCAGCTCATCCAGGATCGCGCCGCGAATACGGTGCACGGCATAGCCCGCAAAACCTTCGTCCGGCAGCCCGTAGCGGCGGATGGCGTTAAGCAGCCCCATTAACGCCGTTTGTTCCATATCCTGACGATCAATAATGCAATTACACTGCGGGGCAAGTTGCCGCACCACTTTACGCACCAACGGTAAATAGGCCTGCAAGTAGTGGCTCTCCTGCTGCGGGGTTAATACCGGCGCGGCAGCAAATTCTTCTGACTCGAATACATCCTGTAGCATGTTTATATCCGCCTGGTGATTACTGGAAGACCACTTTTTTCACCAGCAAATCCTTATACGGTGCGCTCATTTTGCGACGCTGAAGATCTTTCTTTAACGCATCCGAAATCAGTTTGCGGATGGCAGATATTTTCATGCCGCGCAAATCTTCAAATTTCATTTCCGTCAGGCATTCAACCGCAATACTTTGATACAGCGGCTCCTGATGTTTTATTTTTTCCGCTTCTTTATCACTGGCGACCACCATCACTAATTCCGCCGACAAATAATGGTCCGCACCGTTATTGTCATGCAGCGTGACAATGGTTTCCGGCAACGTCACAAACACGCTTTTGCTCTCATCCAGGGTTTCCACCGTTTCCGTCTGCGCGGCGGCAGTCGGTTTTCCTTTTCCGGCATAATGATGCCAGACACCCCATCCAGCTCCGGCCCCCACCACCAACGCCAGAACGGCGCTGACCACGCCCGCCACCACGATTTTCTTCATATTGCCTTTACACTTTGATCAAAACGGATTCGTTCTGTTGAAATTGAGGCGCATCATCAAGCTGTAAGGCGGCACTCACCTCTTCCTGCTGATGGCCCGACTGTTGTTGTTGCTGCGACTGCCCTTCGGAGGAAACCTGTACGTTCACCTCCATAAAATTTTGCGCCGTCAGATGCTGGCGGAGATCGTCGCTAAACTGCTGTAACGCGCGGCAAACTTCACTTTGGTTCGCGCCGATGTGCACCATCAGTTTGCCGTTGTCGAGTTGTACGGCGATCTCGAGCTTGCCAAGCGACGGTGGATCGAGACGGATGGTGGAGATCTGCTGTTGTTTGTTGAGCTGAAAGTGGATCTGATCTTTCAAAAGCGTCGTCAGTTTTTCGCCCAGTTCGTCCATCGAAAGCGTGGCTAGTTTGGCAACAATCTCCTGATGATCGCTGAGCAGCTCCGGCGTCTTAACCTGCAACACCGCACGCGCAATAACCGGTTCGCTGTCCGGCACTTTTTCCGTTTTACGCTCGACCTGCGGGCGCGCGGTCAAACGGGTTAGTTCAGGTTTCGGGCGAGCTGGCTGTGTTGAGACGCGCGGCTGCGTCGGCGCAATGGCATGTAAATCTTCACTGGCGTAAGTCGCCAGTCTGGCCTGCTGTTCGGGTTTCGCCTGCGGCAACTGACTGATCAGTTCCTGCAACTGCGGCGGCAACGGCGTGAGTTCCTGCTGTTGCTCTGGGCGTTGCGGCGCGTTTTGCACCACCGCTTTCGTCAATTGCTGGATAACCGGCGATGTTGCGACGTTTCGCGGCTGCGGCGTGTCCTGATGCGGCGCGGCTGGTTGCGGAAGTAACAGCGCCATTAGCGCCTGCATCGCCACCGGATCGTTCTCCTGCGGGTGCGTCGCCTGTTGCTGACTAGTTTTAGCGCTATGAACGCGCTCCGCCACCGCCGCGACCGCCATTTTCGGCAGGGTAAACGCGGGCGCGTTTTCACCGCTCACCGGCGGTAAAATATCCGCTTTCAGCGACGCTGTTTCCGCAAGCGTTCCGAGCGTGGCAAGCAATGCCGGATTCATGACTTCTCCGAAAGTAAATTAACAATTGAATAGGCGAGCACACCTTCCTGATGCCGCTGATGCTGTTCCATACGCGCTTTCAACACTTCTGCGCGCTGCTCGCGCCGTTTAATCAGGGCGTTAAACGCGTCATACAGTCGCGCTTTCACTGCATCCAACTGCGCCGCATCGGTTTCCGCCGCCGCGTAATCGTGAAACTGGCGTATCAACTGCTGATGCAGTGCCGGAAGGCGTCGCCAGCGTTGCTTGTCGAGGGCTTCATTCATCGCCTCGACCAGTGCGAAAAGTTGCCTGCGTTGTTTTTCCATCGTCTTAACCCAGCTTGCCCGAAAGCCCTTCCCAGCCTTCGCGCAGGTTGCTTAAGATCAGCATCACTTCATCGATTTTCTCTGCCGACAGTTCGCCGCTGGCCTCATACAATCGGTAAACGCAGTGGTCATAGAGTCGCGAAAGGTTGACCACCAGCTCGCCGCCGGTTTCAAACTCCAGCGAACTGGTGAGCGCATTGAGAATGTCGATGCATTTATTGATGCTCTGGGCTTTCTTCTCGAAACGCCGCCCTTCAATATGGCTTTTGGCGCGTTCCAGCTCGTCCATCAGGCCAGAAAACAGCACCAGCACCAGTTCCAGAGGCGATGCCGCCGCAGTACGCGCCGCGAGATCGATCTCTTTATATTGTGAATAGCCGTCCTGTACTTGGTACATCTTTAGGGATATTCCTTCTGAGTTACGCGAATGCCGCCATGCTGGCTTTCATGGTGTACACCTCGACCAGCGTGTTGGTGTACTCCTCGAGATAACGGTCGTAGTTGGCGTTATAGGTATCGGTAAGCTGATCGCCTTCGTCCTGAATTTTGCTCATCTGATCGTCAATGTTCTGCTGGCGCAGGGTGATGATGCCGTTGCTGGAGCCCGTGTAGGTGTTAATCAGGTCGTCCATCTGCGCCACCATGCTGTTGTCGCCAACGAAAATAGAGGTCAGACCGTCAGGATTTTTCGCCATTTCGTCGTTGAACTGGTCGGAGTCAATCTGTAAGTGGCCGTGAGAATCGAGGGTGATGCCATAGTCAACAATCGACACGCCGTTGTAGCTGGCATGGGCGATGTCATCGAGCTGATTCGCCAGTGAACTGAGTCCGGCGTCGCCTGCAAATACCCCGGCGCTGGTACTGTCATCACCGTGAGTGGTCAGCGAATCAACCGTATCAATCAAGGTGTTATAGGCATCGACAAAGGTCTGTACTTTCTCCTGGCTGGCGCTGGAATCTTCGCTGATATTAAAGGTAGTGAGATTGCTGTCAGAATCGCTGGCTTCGGTGAAAGTCATGGTGACGCCGGGGATCACATCATCAAATGTATTGCTGCTGTTGGTGATGGCTGGCCCCGTAGCGCTGCCGAGATGAATAATCGCGTCCTGGGCTGAGGAAACATCCGTGGCAACGGGCGCGCTGGTGCTATCGTTGCTGGCATCATGCCCCGTTACGCTCACCGAAAACGCGCTCTGCGCCCCGGTGCTATCCGAGGTGAGCATAATCGTTGTGGTGCCGTCGGTTTTTACCAGCGCCGCCGACACGCCCGGATTATCATCGGAGTCGTTAATCGCATTCACCAGTTCACTGGCGTCGATAAAACCGTCGCCGTCACCGTTCTGATCTGCCGCAGACAGATCGATATCCATGGTGCTGTCGCCCATCGTCAGTTCAAAAGTGCCGGTGGCGGAAAAGGCGTCGTCGCCCATACTGAACGTGGTTTGCTGCCCCTGCGCCAGTTGCTCAACGAAAAATGAGTAGCTTCCCGCCTGCGCCTGGGAGTTGGCGGAAACGGTCGCCGAGTCATTATTGCTGGTGGCGGCAAACGTCATCGGGCCGTCGGTATCGCTGTTCAGCGCGTCGACGGCGCTCTGGAAATCGCTCAACGCTGAGCTGAGCGAGTCCAGGCCGCTGCTTTCGGCATCCAGCTCCGTTTGCTTTTCCTGCAAGTTTGCCGCCTGAGTGGCAACATCCGCATACGCGATTTCTTGCGCAATGGTTCTTGGGTTGATCATTGATGACTCCGGGTAACGATGTCAGGTTATTGGCAAAAGGCGTGCCAATAATTTTTATGTGAATAATCAATAAATTGAAAAAGGGGCGGAAATGGTGTTTCCGGTCTGGCGGAAATACGCCTGCCGCAGAAAGAACAACACCGCCCGCAGGCGGTGTTGAGACTGATGACAAACGCAACACTGCCTGATGCGCTGCGCTTATCAGGCCTACAAGATTTCTGCAATATTTTGAATTTGCAATATTTTGTAGGCCGGATAAGGCGTTCACGCCGCATCCGGCAATCCCGCACTACTGCAGCAGGCTGGAAACCATGCTGGACATGCTGTTGGACTGTTTCAGCATGGTAATACCGGTCTGCATCAGCACCTGCTGTTTGGTCATATTGGACGCTTCCGTCGCGTAGTCGGTATCCATGATGTTACCGATAGCGACTTCGGTGTTGTCCTGCATACTGGTCAGGTTATTAGCGGTGTCGTTCAGACGGTTAATAGACGCACCCAGCTTGGACTGGATCTGCGACACGTCATCCATCGCGGTAGAAATGCTGGTGATCATCTGGTTAGCCGAGCCAGATGCGGTCAGCTCAGTACCGCCAGACACGCCTGCGGTGCCCGTGGTGTCAGCCTGATCCGCACTAAAGGAGTTGCTGATAGCAGAAAGATCCGTCACCAGGGTATTCAGCTGGCTTGAAATATTCACGGTCATGGTGTCGGAAGATTCCGCGCCCACCTGGAAGGTTACCGCGCTCTGGAACAGACCGTCAGTACCGGTGTTGCTGGTGCCGGAAACACCGAACAGGTTGGTGCCGCCGTAAGTGGTGTTTTGCAGCATGTCAGACATCTGCTGGCCCAGTTCGTCGTATTCGTCCTGCATCGCCTGCAGGTCGTCGTCGCTGTAGGTGCCGTTCGCTGCCTGAGTTGACAGGTCTTTCATACGACCCAGCACGTCAGACATTTCGTCGAACATGCTGTCAGCGGTTTGCAGCATCGCGGTTGCATCATTAATGTTGCTCAGCGCCACGCCCATACCGCTGGACTGTGCAGTCAGACGGTTAGCAATTTGTTTGCCCGCTGCGTCATCGGCAGAAGAGTTAATCCGGTTACCTGTCGCCAGGCGTTCCATAGATGTAGACAGAGAAGAGCTGCTTTTGCTGATTGCATTAACGGCGGCCATTGAGGCGTTATTGGTGTTAATAGATAACATGATACTGCTCCTTGGGATTAATCGTTTTCGTTTCGATACCCTGTAAAAACGACACATCAGGAGCAAACTTAAAATCGCTATGAAAAAATTTTCGCTACGTATTATCTGATGCCACTTTTAGCTAAAAAAAGCAGAGTTTAAATTCAGATAAAAAGATTATTAGCAATATCTGCCACATGGCCAGGTATCAAAATATGTCTTTATCAAACGCTTGATATAGTTAAGATTACCATCAATTAACGCGTTTTCTTCTCAATGTACTGATGCCAAAATTTACATTGCGTTGCAAATAGTACACATTTGGCTATTGTACCTGTCCTGTCATTTCGTTACATTTCCACGCCATATAGTGATTAAGAATAATCCTATTACCATAAAATATTAATTATCACGCAGAAAAATCATCTTCTCAGGGACGTATAAGACTGTGCTTTATGCAAAGCACTATCAGGAAACATTTATCCCTTGCTAAGGTAAACTCAACTATGAGTATTATTATCAACAACTGGCGGATGGACCCGTCGCTTAATGCCTTAATACATTGCGAAACGGGTGAAACACGTCGTCTCGGCGAATACCATTTTATTTTGCTGGAAACATTAGCAAAAAATGCCGATGTGGTTTTATCGCGATCTTATTTATGTGCCGAAGTATGGAAGAACCGCATTGTCGGCGGTAACAGCCTGCCGACGGCGATCCATGCGTTGCGCGTTGCTATCGACGATGATGGCAAACAACAGAACATTATTAAAACAATTCCGAAGAAAGGTTACTTATGCAATAAAGAGTATGTGTCTTTGCCGGAGTCATCGCCTGCGGAAGCGCTGATTATTACCGACCAGATAAAAGAAACAGCGCCAGAAGAGATATCTTCGACAACACCGCCTGTGCCTGTTAGAAAAAAACATAAAGGAATAATGGGGTTAGCGTTAGCCGCGGCTGTTATATTTATTGGCTCGACCGTGGGTTATTCACACTTAAAAAATACACCTGACGCCCCGCAACTGGTAAATGAGTCAATTAACAGTCCAAGAATAAAAATATTTCATCTTAGTTCTGGAAAAGAAAATAATTCCGCACCGTTACTGTCACAAACCCTCGCACCAGGGAAAAACAAACTCGATAATTTATTGTCAGCGCATAATATGACAATGACAACATATTATAAATATGTTCGTAACCGACTGGAGAGTGATATTGTTCTGCGCAACCAGTGCAATGGTAGCTGGCAATTAACTTTTAATGTGGAAGGCTGGCAGAACAGCGATATTAATAGCGCGATGTATCAGAATTTAGAGAAGTTGTTAAATACTGTGCAGAAATGCTGATGAGCGCTAATAAATGCCGGATGCGACGCTAAACGCGTCTTATCCGGCCTACGAAAATCCCGAATGAAATCAATCGGAATTACTGATAGTTGTAGTTATTGGTAACTCTAATTTTTTATTAATTATAGTTTGCCGGATTCGTTCTGCTTTTTTAATTATTCGCCTACGACTTTCGGGGCTTTGCTTATCCATCAGTTGCTTGAGAGTGGCCATTTCATTCCTTTTTAACCCGCAGATTTATAGCATATTCTGCACTGAAATGATTTTTTGCGACAGCCTCATTTGTTTGATTTTCAATAACCCTACCCCAATAAATTCCTCACCGTCTGGCTGGAAATTCGCGCCTGACCGTTCACCGCCTGTAATAACACCTGATAGTTATGATTCGCGCTATCGAGCACGCCGCCGAGGTTTTCCGATGCCTGCACGGCGTTTTCCGTTTGCGGGAAGCGGGACATGCCGTCGATCAACTGCCGCGCCTTTTCCTGCTGTACCGCCATCTGCGCACGCTGCTGATTAATGCTTTCTAACGTCTGAGAAATCCCCGCTCCGCCCTGTTGCAAACTTTGTTTTAACCGCTCGGCCTCAGAGGGTTCAGCAAAGGTTTTCAGCGGCATAAACGCTGATTTATCGCCATCGGTGCGCACGCTTAAGGTGCGTTCGATGTCAGGCCACTGTTTTTCGGTGGTGGAGAAACTGATGCCATCCGCTTGCTGATGTAGCTGCACGCCCACGCGGCGCAGAGCGTTGGTCAGCCGCGTCTGGTACTGCCCGCTATTATCATCATCAGACAGCATCACCGCCGAAAGCTGAGTCTGCCGCCCGTCAAAAACGCTGAACATACGCGTTCCCGGCGTGGAATTGTGTACCAGATTTGCCAGATCTGGTGAGTGAAAGGTCACCCGCGCTTCACCCTGCAACACCGGCTGTAACTGGCGGTCCACCGCGCCGCCGGAAAGCGCGGTGCGTTTGTCCAGCATCTGCATCAGCGCCGTACTCTGCGCCTGCCCGCCCTTACGCTGGCTGTGACGATAATCGAGCAACTGCTGCTCCAGTTGCCCGAGATAGTGATCCGCCTGCTGCAACGTGGTGAGCTGGTCGTTAAGCTGCACGCTGTAACGCTGCGGGCGAGTGGTAATCAGCGGCGAGGCCGGATATTCACTCGCCGTCGCCGGCAGCTTTTGCCGCACCGCCTGAGTGGGCGCAACGGTTGACGACGATACCGCAGCGCTATGCGCACTGCCGGTGGCGAGTGATGAAGATGTAAGTCCGACCTGCATACTGTTCCTGAAAGAGTTAGAGAACGCTGAACAAATTCAACTCACTCACTTTCGAGTAAGTCTTGAGGGTAGCTTCCATTGCCACTTCCAGTCCGGTAAAGGTGATCGACGCCGGGCCGTAATCGAGATCCTGTAGGGAACCAATCAGCTCATCATTAGAGGTAGAAATATCGGTCTGCGCATCGCTCAGCATCGACATGGTGTTTTGCGTCTCGCCAAGCGAGGCTATCGAGGCGTTGAGGTCGTCCGAGGCGGTGTCCACCACATCAACAGCGTTCTGAATATCGCTCTGCACCTGCGGATCTGCCGGGTCAACGTTGGGGTCTTGCAACTCCTGAGAGAGCGAATTAAGCGTGTTGAGCACGTCTAAATTGCTGCCGAAGAAATCGCTCGCCGCCACGTTGGTATCCACTTCCACGCCGTTCGACACGGTGGTCTGGCGGTGGTCGCTGTTGCCCTGGTAGCTGTAGCTGTCGGTGACGCCATCACCGTCGTCGTCCACCGCCACAATCGGCGGCTGGTCGTTGATGGTGCCGCCAAACACGTAGTGTCCGTCTTCGTCCTGATAGTTCAGCGCCGCGACCATCGATTCGGTGAGCGACTCAATATCCTGCCCGAGGCTTGCGAGCGAATCGGCGGTATTGGTGCCATTCGCCGCTTCCAACAGATCGTCGCGCACCGCCAGCAGGCTATTGTTGACGCCATCGAGGATCGATTCCTGCTGGCTTAAGCCCGCCGACGCGGAGTCGATATTGCTCTGATACTGCTCAATCGCCGACTGCTGACGGTTCAACTGGGTAATGCGCGTGGCGGCGATCGGGTCATCTGACGGCTGCAAAATCTGCTTGCCGGTTGCCATCTGCTCGACCACATGCGCCAGATCGCCGGAGAGATTATTAAAACTTTGCGTCATCGAGACGTAGGTTTGTTGGGTGGTTACTCGCATTTTCGCGCTCCCGCTTAGCTGCACATTTCCAGCACCGAATCGAAAATCTCGGCCCCGGCGGAAATGACTTTCAGATTGGCTTCATAAATTTGTTGATAGGTGATCAGATTCACCGCCTCTTCGTCCATGCTGACGCCGCTGACGCTGCTCTGCTGGTTTTGCGCTGCGGAATAGACATTGGACGCCGCATCGACTTCCGTCTGGTTTTGCTGACTGTAGATGCCGATATTGCTGATGATTGACGAGCACGCCTGCCCGACCGTCACGCTGCCAAGATTGTCGATCTCCAGCGGTTCGGTGGAGATATTGATCAGCGCCTGGAGATTGTCGCTGTTGCCGCTTTCGTCCGGCGAACTGGAGAACGCCAGCTCATCGGCGGTGATATCCGGGTTCACGGTCAGCGGGCCATCGGCATTGCTGGCGTCATAGATAAACAGCGGCTCGCCGGGATTACCGTTGAGATCGTAGCCCTGCGCCAGTTGGTTGTTGACCGCATCGGCGAACTGCGACGCCATGCTGTTGATGGTGTCGGTCAACGGCGTCAGCACATCGTTTTGATAATCAAACAGTGCGCCTAATGAACCGCCGGTGTCGGTGGTCATCGTCGAGGTGGTGCCAGCGAACGTCAGCGACATGGTCGGCGTACCGTCGGCGTTGGTTTCCAGCGCGATGGTCGAGCTTTGTTGCCCGCTCACCAGCGGCTGCCCGTTTTTCAGTGTAACGTTGTAGTTGCCCTGGTCGTCGATATTGACCTGCACATCCATCATCCCGCTGAGTTCTTCCACCATCTGGTCGCGGGCGTCATACAGCGCGGAGGCGTTATCGCCGTTGGCTTCGGCCTGAGCGATTTGCTGGTTATAGCTGGCGATGCCGCTGGTGAGGGTATTGATTTGCGACACCATCGCCTGCTGCTGGCTGATGATTTCCGTGCTTTGCGAGTCGATGTAATCCAGCGTGTTGTCGATACGCAACGACAGCGCCCCGGCTTCGCTGATCACCTGCTCGCGCAGGGCAGAATCATCGGGGCTGGTGGTCGCTTCGTTGAGGGCGGCGAAGAAGTTATCGAAGCCGCCGCTCAGGCTGCTGTTATCGTCGCTCAATACGGCTTCCAGTTGGCTGAGATACCCCTGCTGGGTGCTGTAATAGCCGTAATCGCTGGCGGCATACCACACCTGATTCACCTGATACTGGTTAGAGACGCGGCGAATACTGTCGACCTGCACGCCGTTACCGGCGCTGTTCGGCGAACCTCCGCTGGCACCGATGGTGCTGATCTCCGCCACCTGACGGGTGTAGCCCGTGGTCATGGCGTTAGCGGTATTTTGCGCCGTGACGTTCAGCTCCACCTGCGCGGTTGATGCGCCGCTGTAGCCGATGTTAATCATGTCCATGTTGGATCCTTACCGGTAAATCGTGCCGGTTAAAAGCGGCGTGAAGTTGGGGATTCTTAAGTTCCATAAACCGGGTGCCAAATGTCGGATGCGGCGTGAACGCCTTATCCGGCCCACATACGGGCGACTCGTAGGCCTGATAAGACGCGACAGCGTCGCATCAGGCACCGTGCACCAAATGCCGGATGCGGCGTGAACGCCTTATCCGGCCTACATACGGGCGATTCGTAGGCCTGATAAGACGCGTCAGCGTCGCATCAGGCACCGTGCACCAAATGCCGGATGCGGCGTGAACGCCTTATCCGGCCTACATACGGGCGACTCGTAGGCCTGATAAGACGCGACAGCGTCGCATCAGGCACCGTGCGCCGAACGCCGGAACCTCATTTATGCTTCGGCGACAACTGCTTCACAATCATCGCCGCAATCCCGATCCCGTGCTGCTGCGCCAGGGTGTTACACAGCTCATCGTCATAAAACCCCTGCATCATGCGCACCGAATCGCTGTTAAACGGGTTATCTTTCGAATCAAACAGCTCGTTGGTTTTACGCATCTCTTTGAGCATGTTGCGTAAAAAAATCGCCTCAAACTGCTCCGCGGCCTGCTTGATATCATTGGCCTGAACCTTCGGCCCCATTAATGCATCGCTGCCATCAATCCCGCCGCTGGCATTCACTTTCATCAGATCACCTCCAGGTCGGCATCCAGTGCGCCTGCTTCATGCAGCGCCTGTAAAATCGACATAATGTCGTCCGGCGTCGCACCCAAACTGTTCAACGCATTGACCAGCGTTTTCAGGCTGCTCGACTCCGGCAAACTCACCACGCCCGGGCGCGCATGATTCACCGCGATATTGCTCTGCGGCGTTACCGCCGTGCGCCCGCCCGCAAAGGCATTCGGCTGGCTGACGTTGCTGGTTTCGTTAATCGAAACGGTCAGGCTGCCGTGCGACACCGCCGCCGCATGTAGCGCAACGCCATCGCCCATCACCACCGTGCCGGTACGCGAATTAAACACCACGCGTGCGCGGATTTTCTCCGCCTGCACCTGCACATCGTCCAGTTGCGACATAAACGCCACCCGCGCACCGGGGCTGGTGGGCGCGCGCACGGTGACATTGGTGGAACTCTGCGCCGTGGCAATGCCGCCAAACGAGGCGTTAATCGCCGCCGCAATGTTGTTGGCGTCTTTAAACGACGGGCGTTTCAGGTTAAGCGTGATGGTGTCGCCCATCTGAAAATCGCTGGGGATCTCGCGCTCCACCGTCGCGCCGTTAGGAATTAACCCGGCGGTCGGCGTGTTAACCGTCACGCTGGAACCGCTGGCCCCGGTGGCATTCATCCCGCCCACCACCACGCTGCCCTGCGCCAGGGCATAAACTTCGCCATCCGCGCCGTGAAGCTGGGTCAGCAGCAAGGTGCCGCCGCGAATACTTTTGGCATCGCCAATCGACGAAACGGTGACATCGATGGTCTGCCCGCGCGAGTACATCGGCGGCAATGTGGCGCTCACCGCCACTGCTGCGACGTTTTTCACCTTCGGGTCGATTTTATTCGGCAACTGCACGCCAAACTGGCGCAGCATATTGGTGATGGTCTGGTTGGTAAATTTGACCTGGTTTTTATCACCCGTGCCGTCGAGGCCGACCACCAGGCTGTAGCCAACCAATTGGTTTTCACGCACACCTTGTACGTTGACCAGCGACTCCAGCGATTGCGCCAGCGCCACGCCGGGCAGCGCCAGGTTTACGGCGATCGCTGCGGCCTTTATCCAGTTTTGCATTGCACTCTCCGGCATTAAATCGGGAACAGAGGATGGTTAAACAGCCGCGTCAGCCAGCCTGCGGCGTTGGCGTCGCTTAACGCGCCGCGTCCGGCATAGGAGATGCGGGCATCGGCGATCCGCTGAGAGGAAACCGAGTTGTCGTTCTGAATATCGTCGGCGCGCACAAGGCCGCTTAAGCGGATGTACTCATCGCCCTGGTTGAGGGTGAGCCATTTCTCGCCGCGAATTTCCAGGATACCGTTGGGCTGCACCGCATGGACGGAAACGGTGATCTCCCCGCGCAGGCTGTTCTGCTGCTGGGAAGTGGCGCTGCCGTCAAAGTCGCGGTTAGCGTCGATGGAGCCGGAAAGCTTATCTTTGGTGTGTCCAAAAATGGTCGGCGCGCCGATATCAACGGTGTTGTTTTTACCGAAGTTGGTTTTCGCCTGTTTGCTCGACTGGGTGGATTCTTCGAGGATCACCGTCAGGATATCGCCCACACGATAAGCCCGCCGATCGGCGGTTAGCGACCAGTTGTAGCCGGTTTCAAATACGCCCCCGGCACGCCCGTCTGCCGGAGGCGGCGCTTCGGTTTTCGGTGGCGCAAAGTATGCGTCGTCTTTTTTGACCAGAATGGCCTGCGATTCACACCCGCTAAGCAGGGGAAGCAGCGCCACCAGCCAGAGATAATTTTTCACGTTCTGCCTGTTTTAAATACAGTGAGTTCTGTGCTCTTGTAGGTCGGATAAGACGCGTCAGCGTCGCATCCGACATTTCGCCTTACAGCGTCTGGCTGATGTACTGCAACATATCGTCCGCTGCCGACACCATTTTGGCGTTCATCTCGTACGCACGTTGCACCGTAATCATCGCCACCATCTCGTTGACGATATCCACGTTCGAGCCTTCCAGTGCGTTGTCCTGCAAAGTGCCAAGCCCATCTTCGCCCGGCACACCTTCTGTCGGCTGACCGCTGGCGGCGGTTTCCAGATAGAGGTTGTCACCCTCGGCGGAAAGCCCCGCCGGGTTGGCGAAGTTCACCAGCGTCAGTTGCCCTAACTCGGTCACGTCGCTGTCGCCAGGAAGAATCGCCGTCACCGTGCCATCTTCGCCAAACGCAACATTCGTCGCCCCCGCCGGAACGTCGATCTCCGGCTGTAAAGGCAAGCCCTGCGAGTTGGTCAGTACGCCATCGGCGTTCACCTGCAAATTGCCGTCGCGGGTATAGGCGATATCACCGTTGGCCTTTTGCACCTGCAAAAATCCCTGCCCCATAATGGCGACATTCATCGCGTTGTCGGTGGTTTCGACGTTGCCTTCGGTAAAGGTTTTCTGAGTGCCGACAATGCGCACGCCGCTACCGAATTGCAGCCCGGTCGGCATGATGTTGTTCTGGTCGAGCATCGCCCCCGGCGCTTCCTGGGTCTGGTAGAACAGATCCTGAAACATCACCCGGTCGCGCTTGAAGCCGGTGGTGTTAACGTTGGCGATGTTGTTGGCAATCGCGCTCATTTCAGCATCCTGCGCCGAAAGGCCGGTTTTGCTGATCCATAATGCTGCGTTCATGGTGGTAAATTCCGTGTTATTTTTGGGCCGCGGTTGCCGGATGCGGCGTGAACGCCTTATCCGGCCTACGATTTGGGCACAGGCTTGTAGGCCTGATAAGACGCAAAGCGTCGCATCAGGCGCCACCGCATAACTGCCGGATGCGGCGCGCACGCCTTATCCGGCCTACGATGTGCGGTTACGAGCCGCGCAATAAGCGGTTGCCCGCGTCGCTGATATCTTCGGCGGTTTTCATCATCTTGATCTGCGCTTCAAACTGGCGGTTCATGGCGATGGACGACATCATCTCGCTTACCGCTGAGACGTTGCTGCCCTCCAGAAAACCGCCGCTGACTTTGATGTTTTCATCGCGCTGGGCCGGAACGCCGTCGGCAGTCACCAGCATCCCTTCAGGATTTTTCGCCAGGTTAGCGACCGGAATATCCACCAGCTTCAGGCGGTCGATATCCATCGTCGCGGTTACGTCGCCGTCATCGGGCGTCACCGACAGCGTGCCGTCGCTGCCAAAAGAAGCAATGGCGTTCGGCGGCAGAATGATCGGGCCGTTATCCCCCAGCACCAGATTGCCGTCGATGGTCAGTTGCCCCTGGTCGTCCTGCTGAATGTTGCCGTTGCGGGTATAAACTTCGTTGCCGTTTTTATCCTGCACCGCAATGTAACCCGCGCCCTGAATCGCCACGTCCAGCGGGCGTTCGGTTTTCTCTGCCACACCCGTGCTGTCGTTCACGCCGCTGGCCCCTTCCTGCGCCATATAGCGCGTGTCGAAGCCGCTGCCTTTCACCTTGTCGTTGGTCGCCATCGCCATATCGGCGCGAAAACCGTTGGTGTTGACGTTCGCCAGGTTGTTGGCGCTGATCTGCTGCTCGTACAGGGTCTGAGAAGCACCGCTCAGGGCGGTATAAATCAAACGGTCCATTACATTGCCTGGAACAGCGCGTCATCGAGCTGCGTGCTGGTGGCGATAACTTTGGTGTTGGCCTGATAGTTACGCTGGGCGGTCATCAGGTTGACCAGTTCGCTGGTGATATCGACGTTAGAGCTTTCGAGCACGCCCGATGAGAGCGTGCCGCAGGTGCCGGAACCGGGAACGCCAATCAGCGGGGTGCCGGATTCTCCGGTTTGTACCCACGCGGTGCCGCTTACCGCTTCGAGGCCGTTTTCATTCGGGAAGGTCGCCAACACCACCTGGCCCTGCAACATGCGCTCGCCGTTGCTGTAGGTGGCGTAAACTTTGCCGTCGTTATCAACCTGCACGCCGTTTTGCGTTGCGGAAGCGTAGCCGTTGGCGGCGTTGGTGGTGACCGAGAAGTCCGAGCCGTATTGCGTACAGGTGGTGTAATCGACGGTTAAGTCGATGGGTGCGGCGGCGTCGGTCTGAAATTCAATGGTCTGCGGCGTGGTTGGCGAGGTCAGCTTGCCGGTGTTCGGGTCGAAGGTTAAGGTCGTCGCCGGAACGCCGGTCTGCTGCTGACCGTCGAAGGTGTACTGCACTTCCCAGGTGTTATCGCTGGTTTTGGTGAAGTACTGGCATACCGAGTGTTCGTTACCCAATGAGTCATACACCGTGGTGGTGTAACTGTCGGTATAGGAGCTGCTGTTGGTCGGGTCGAACGGCACGGTGGTGCGGTCGATAGCGTCGTCGCTGGCGTTGAAGTTGGCGGTAAAGGTCAGGCTGCTGCTGGCCTGCGCCGGGATATTGCCGGTTTTGATCTGGATATCAGTCACCGTACCGGTTTGCAGAGTGCCCGTGTCATCGACCGGATAACCCTGTAAATAGTCGCCCGAGGCGTTAACGATATAGCCGTTTTTGTCGGTTTCAAACGATCCGGCGCGGGTATAGGAGATATTGCCCGCGCTGTCGCAGGTAACAAAAAAGCCGTCGTCGTTAATAGCCAGATCCAGCGCGTTGCCGGTGGATACCAGCGAACCGCCGCGCGAAATGCTCTGCGCGGTGCCCGCCACGCTGACGCCCATCGCCTGGCTTCCGGCATACATGGCTGAAAACTGGGTGGTCATCGACTTATAGCCTACCGTTCCGGCGTTGGCGATGTTGTTACTGATCCCGTCGAGCTGTTCGTTAACGGCATTCAGCCCCGTCGCGGCAATTTCATAACTCATTGTGTCTTCCTGTTAATTCAAATTTTTGACAGCGTGCCCGTTGTTTTGCCGGATGCGGCGTAAACGCCTTATCCGGCCTACAAACGGGTGCAAACATAAAAATATGCGCGAACTCGTAGGCCTGATAAGACGCGACAGCGTCGCATCAGGCATCTTGCACCGAACGCCGGATGCGGCGTAAACGCCTTATCCGGCCTACGAACGGGAGCAAACATAAAAATTTGCGCAAACTCGTAGGCCTGATAAGACGCGACAGCGTCGCATCAGGCATCCTGCACCAAGCGCCGGATGCGGCGTAAACGCCTTATCCGGCCTACGAACGGGCGCACACATAAAAATTTGCGCGAATTTGTAGGCCTGATAAGACGCGACAGCGTCGCATCAGGCATCTTGCACCGAGCGCCGGATGCGGCGTAAACGCCTTATCCGGCCTACAAAATCAGGCCACATCACTGTCGGCATCGGGTACGCCAAACTGGCTAATCATGGTGAACGGCACTTCGCCCACGCCTGCAACGTTGAGCACCGGAGAGCTGCCGTCGAGCGGGATGCGCACATCTTCCACTTCGCCGGAAACTTCAATCGGCACCTCTTCTTCTCCGGTGTTGGTGACCACCGAGACGTCGTAATCGCCCGGCGGGATACCGTAATCGGCAGGGTTCACCGAGAAATCCACCTGCCCTGGCCCGACGGACGAACTGCCCTGCGGAATCAGCGAGACGGTATAGTCATCGCCTGCGGCATCGGTAAAGTGGAGATCGGCGGTGGTACAGGCGTCGTCCAGCGTGGCGCGACCGTTAATGGTCTGGTCGCTCACCTGCAAAGCGGTGGTCTGCACCATGATGTCGTCGCCCACCAGGTTGCCGAGCGCCATTACCTGAATGTTGCTCATCAGCACCGCGTTGGTGTTGGCCTGCACGCTCATCTCTTCCATCATCGCCACCTGCGCCATCGACGAAAGCTGGTCGATATATTCGGTGGCGTCGGTCGGGTCGGTCGGGTCCTGGTTTTGGATCTCGGCGACAAACAGCGTCAGGAAGGTATCGACGGGCGACGAATCCGTTGATGACGTGCTGGTATCCGTCGTGTCATCCACCGTGCTGTTTTGCGCCACCGCGCTACTTCCCACCGACGAAGAGTGCGGCTGTTGCTGCGCATTAAGCGCCAGGGTATTCATCAGGCTTCTCCCAGTTTCAGCAAACTTTGCTGCATACTTTTCACGTTGTTGAGCACATCGACATTGGTTTCGAAATCGCGCGAGGCCGACATCATGTCCGCCATCTGTTCCACCACGTTGACGTCGGGATACCAGACATCCCCGTTAGCATCCGCCAGCGGCGAATGCGGTTCATAGCGTTTGACCGCCCCGCCGGTTTGCAGCACGTCCTGCACCTGCACGCTGGCGCCGTCGATCGCATGACGATGCGTTCCCGCCAGCAAGCTGTTGTGATACACCGCCGCAAACACCGGGCTGCGCGCTTTATACGCCTGCGCCTCGCTACCGGCAGGTGCCTCGGCGTTCGCCAGGTTACTGGCGACGGTATTCAGGCGAATGGTTTGTGCCGTCATCGCCGAGCCGGAAATCTGATAGATATCAGTAAATGACATGCTTATTTCCCTTCAATGGCCTCTCTGATGCCGCTGATTTGCAGATTCAGAAAGGTCAGACTGCTTTGATAATCCATACTATTTTGTGAAAACCGCGCCTGTTCGCTGTTCAGTTCCACGGTGTTGCCATCTTCGGACGGCTGCATCGGTACGCGGTACTGGACATCCACCGCCGCGTTATTTGCCCGTTGCATCTCCCTGGCAAAATCAATATCTTTAGCCTTGAAATTTGGCGTATCGACGTTCGCCAGATTCGCAGTCAGTAGCTCGGTCCTCTCAAGACGTAACTTCACTGCCTGCGGATGTACTCCCAATGCCTGCTGAAAACTGATCCCCATTTCCTGCGTCACTCCTGCTTCATTCCGCATACGCTAGGCAATTACCGTGCCATTTTTTAAGTGACTGATGAGAAAGGGTTTATGAGTTTTCAATTTTGCAGGCGGAAGTTTTATTTCCTCCTGGCGCTGGCCTTACCGGGCTACGCCGCCGTCCATCCCGTGCAACACAGCGCGCGGGAACAAGTCAACGCCCAGGTGCTGAATGCCGCGAGCCAAAAAATTGAATCGCTGGCGCAGCAGCGGCAGTGGCATGACTATCGCTACACCTTTAAGATCTACATTCCCTCGCAGATTGCGACCGCCGCCCCCTGTGCTACGGCACCCGGCGTCACGCTCACTTCGCCTGCGGAAATCGCGCTCAACCGGATGAACTTCACCGTTAGTTGCCCGCAAAGCTGGCAGATGAACGTGGCGGTGCGCCCGGATGTACTGGTGCCGGTGGTGATGGCAAAGTCAGTGGTTGCCCGCGACACGCCGCTCACGGCAAATGATGTGGAGTTGAAGCCCTACAACGTCAGCGCCCAGCGCCGGGATGTGTTGATGGAGCTCGATGACGCGATTGGTTTAAGCAGTAAGCACGCGCTGCAACCGGGCAGGCCGCTCACCAAAGAAGAACTGGTTTCGCCAGTGCTGGTCGAACGCGATCAGCCGGTGATGATTGTTTACCAGAACGCGGGGATCACCGCCTCGATGCCCGGCGTGGCGCTGAAAAATGGTCGCAAAGGCGAGATGGTGAAAGTACGTAACGCCAGCAGTCAGCGGGTCATCAGCGCGATGGTGGCAGAAAGCGGCGTGGTGACGACGGTAAGTGCGGAGTAATTTGCGCAGGCGATTAAAGTTTTGCCGCCTGTTAACCGCTTTACCGGAGTAACCCACCCAAATACCGAGACGAGGTTGCGATGAAAATCACCCCGACTATGCCAGGCAATCGCCCAACAACCGCAACGGCAGGCTCCAGCCAGGCGCGCAAAAGCACGGCGGCGACCACCACGACGCTGAGCGCCGACGACATTACCCAGGCGGGATTGCAGTCTGCCCAGCAAACGCTGAACGACCAGCAAGAGAGCGATATCGACAGCGATAAAGTGTCGCAAATGCAGGCGATGCTGGCCTCCGGCAGTCTGCAAGTGGACACCGAACAGTTAGCCAGCGACATGCTGAGTTTTTTCCAGAACTAAGAGGCCGATGAAGTGAGTATCCGGTTACAACAAGTGAAGGCGTTGTTGCAGGGAATTCGTGACGACGACGCGCTGTACGATTCCCTGCGCGAACTTCTCCAGCGCCAGCGGATCTGCATGATTCGCCGCGCGAGCGAAGAGTTGCTGGCGATAAACGATGAGATAACGCATCACTATGAGCAGTTACATGGGCATAGCCATCAGCGACACAGCCTGCTGAAAATGCTCAATGTCAGTGATAATCGTGACGGTCTGGCGCAGGTTTTTGCCTGGCTTCCGGTGGTACAAAAAGCGGCGGCACAACAGTTGTGGCAACGCCTTGAGCAAAAAGCGGAACGCTGTAAAGCCTACAACGATAAAAACGGCGAGCTGTTGATTCGCCAGTATGAATTTATTCAGTCTTTTTTAGGCGGCGAAGCGGATTTTTTATATCAGGAATAACGACAATACCTTCCCCCATAGCGGAAACGGACTTTCCGCCCGATTTCCAATCCTATGTTTTTGTTTAAAAAAATTCCCGGCACGCTTATTGCACATTCCGCAAAGTAATAAAGACTGGAAGCCACCTATGAGTTTTATTGAATGTTACGAACCGGAATACGTGCGCAAATTTTTAGCGCGTCACCCCGGTTCGCCTTTATACGTCCGCAAGGTGTGGAAAAACGAGATCCGCCTGAGCCTGATGCTGACACAGCCAGAAAGCTGCGAAGCGGTGCTCAACGATGCCAGGGCCTTTGATTTACAGCTCACCTACCGCCCGGTGGAAGACAATGCCGCAGAACTCTCCGCGCGCGATGCGATTGTAAACCAGGTTATTTTGAGCACCCTTACGCTCCCCGATTTAACCCCGGAGCTTTCCCTGTATGCCGTCGGGATTTTGCTCTCCCGCGCCAGCAAAATGCCGGGCAGAGACGGAGATATTCTTGCCCGCTTGACGACGCTGCCACAGGTGCTGGCCGATCATGCGCAAAAAGGCACGCTACAGGCACAGTTCGCCCAGCTCCCGCCTGTGCCACAACTGGCGCGCCGGTTGATGACGCTGCTCGGCAGTTGTGCGTTTGACTGGTCGATTCTGCCGGAAAGCCCGCGCAAAACGTCCCTGCCGTTGCAGATGCCTTTGCTGACGCTACATGACGCCAACAGCGAAGCCCTGTTACAGCAGCAGCTTCAGACGCAGTGGCAAACCACCTGGCAACAGCATTTTGCCACCGCGCCGTGGATGATGCGTAACTGGCTGATTTACCGCGTTTACCACGATGTGATTGGGCAGACTGACGGGGCGGATTATTGCCCGCTGGTGTGCGATTTTTATCTCATCCGCACGTTAATCAGTTTATGGACGCTGGATGGATCGCCACTGCGGCAGGAGGATATTTTCGCGCTCTTTGCGATGTTTGAACGCTGGCGAGTGAGTGAAAATGCTGCGGCGATTCGCCAGCAAATTCAGTCGTTATGTGCCGCAGAGCCACTGCTTTCAGCGTTTTCGCTGCTGACGTGAAGGGCAACGTGCGCGCTGATGCCCTCTCCCACAGGGAGAGGGCGAAAACCAGCACCCAATTCAACACTGCACTCGATCGGTCCCCTCTCCCTCCGGGAGAGGGTGAGGGGCATCAGCGCGCACATTCATCACATTCACCCCTTAACTCACCCAAACACCATGCCAACACCAACCATCATCAAAACACTCGCTACTCACCGCGAAAAACCCTTCGTGAGCGTCGTCACGCCAACCTGGAACCGTGCCACATTCCTGCCTTACCTGCTCTACATGTACCGCTATCAGGACTACCCGGCAGACCGCCGCGAACTGGTCATCCTCGACGACTCCCCGCAAAGCCATCAACACATCATCGACCGCCTGACCAATGGCACGCCGGAGGCCTTCAACATCCGCTACATCCATCACCCGGAAAAACTGCCGCTGGGCAAAAAACGCAACATGCTCAACGAACTGGCGAGAGGCGAATACATCCTCTGCATGGATGACGACGACTACTACCCGGCAGATAAGATCTCCTGGACTATCGCCATGATGCAAAAACACCGGGCGCTCATCTCCGGTTCTGACCAGATCCCCATCTGGTACAGCCATATCAACCGTATCTTTCAAAGCCGCAGCTTTGGCCCGCATAACATCCTCAACGGCACCTTTTGCTATCACCGTAACTACCTGAAAAAGCACCGTTACGATGACGATTGCAATTTAGGGGAAGAGAAAAGTTTCACCGACAATTTCAGCGTAAACCCGCTGCAACTGCCCGGCGAGCGCACGATTTTGTGTATCTCGCACAGCCACAACACCTTTGATAAAGACTTTATTCTCGGGGCCAGCACGCCAGTAAACGCCGAACTGAGCGACATCGTCCGCGATCCGCTGCTACGCAACGCTTATCTGAGTCTGCATAACGCCACTCATCAACAGGCAATCAACCATCAGGCTGTCGATCAGGTAGTCATCGTGAATCTGGATAAACGCCCGGATCGCTTACAGCAGATCCGTGAAGAACTGGCACTGCTGCATATTCCGCCTGATAAGATCACCCGTCTTGCCGCCTGTGAGGATGAAAACGGTCAACGGGGCCGCCGCCTGTCGCACTTGCAGGCGCTGCTCCTGGCGCAACAACGCGGCTGGCAAAACTACCTGCTGCTGGAAGATGACGCGGTTATTCTCAAGCAGGAGAAACATATTCAGGTGCTGAACACGCTGCTTGCAAGCCTGGCGAAAATTCCCTGGCAGGTGATGATCCTGGGTGGCGAAATTTCGCAAGGAACGATGCTAAAAAGTTTGCCGGGGCTGGTACACGCGCGGGACTGCCGCAAGGTATGCGCTTATCTGGTGAACAGCCACTACTACCCGCAACTGGCGCAGCAGATGAGCAACGATGAGCATTCGCTGGAAGACGGCTGGCAGCCGCTGCTACGCGCCGACAAATGGCTGGCCTGTTACCCGAGCCTTTGCTACCAGCGACCGGGTTTTAGTGATATCGAGAAAAAAACGACTGATAACATTGGTCACTATTTCAATAAGTTACCCGTAGTCACCAAGCCATCTACATTACCCATCGCCGACACCATCGGCTTTTTTATGGAAACCTCCTTCCACTACGCGCTCTACCGCCCAATCATCACCGCCCTACAGGCACAGGGGCAGAGCTGCACGCTGGTGATCAACGACCGCGTGTTTAAACAGTTTCTTGATGAGATGCTGGAGACGCTAAAAAACATCGACGATCCGCAGCTCAAAGGAATGCGCTTATCTGAAATGCAGGCACACGGTCAGCGGGTGAAATGCCTGGTCAGCCCCTACCACACGCCTGCGCTCAATGGCCTTTCACCCGTGAACATCCGCGCCATGTACGGCTTAGCCAAAGAAACGTGGAACCACGCCGACTGGAACCGTTTTTATCAGCGTATTTTGTGTTACAGCCACTACAGCCAACGGGCGCTGGCGCATTTCGGCAGCGCAAAAGTGGTCGGCAACCCACGTTTCGACGCCTGGCATAACGGCACGTTCGATCGTTCATTGCCAGAAAATATCCAACCCGATTCCCGTAAACTCACGGTGCTCTACGCCCCCACGTTTGGTGCTTTAAGCTCCCTGCCCCACTGGGCAGAAAAATTGGGCCGCTTAAGCGGTGATGTGAACCTGATTTGCAAACTGCACCACGGCACCTGCTCGCGCCCGGAAGAAGCCGCATCGCTGACCCTGGCGCACAGGCATTTAAAACAGCGCACCAACTCCGCCCCCCACACGCTGGCGCTACTGGCAAAGGCCGATTACGTGCTGACCGATAACAGCGGTTTTATTTTCGATGCTATCCACGTTGATAAACGGGTGATCCTGCTCGACTTTCCGGGCATGACGGAACTGCTCGACGGTGAGAAAAGTTACTCCACGCCCGAAAGCGCCGACCAGCGGATTCGCGAAATATTGCCGGTGGCTCATAATGTCGCGGAACTGCGTTATTTGCTGTCAGAGGCGTTTGACTGGGGGGCGGTGCAGACGAAGCTGGCGGAAATTCGCCATCATTATTGCGATGCGTTTATGGATGGCAAAGCGGGAGAACGGGCGGCGATGGTGATTGTAGAGGCGTTTGGGTAAACCGCGCAAGTGCCTGATGCGCTTCGCTTATCAGGCCTACGCGCTCCTGCAATAGTTTGAATTTGCGAGGATTTCCAGGCCGGATAAGGTGTTTACGCCGCATCCGGCACGAACAACGCACTTAACTACCCTCTGATTTCAAACTCATCGCTTTATGACTGGTGAATCGGTAAAAGTTGCACATTTTGATAGCGGGATGAGCTGTCTTTATGGATTCCGAAAAACGCCCTTCTTTTCACTATAACCATTCTTTTTTACCTGTATTGGCAGCAACATACCTCACCCACGAAGTGGTTGTAGTAATTCGTGGGCTACAGGTCCGGGTTATATGAAACGGGAGGGCGGTAGCGTTTCTGATATGCCTCAATTTTTGCTGAACTATTGGCTGTCCTGGGCCTCAAAAATCTGGTCATAAGACAGATTTTTTAAGGGGATACGCAGTAAAGGTGTGGAAAACTAAATAATAGGTTTGTCTTAATACATCGGAAGATTGGATAAATGGAAGAAGATAATATCATAGAGAAAAAACCATGGAATGGGATTCCACCTGAATACACGGATAGATGGAGGGAAATTTATAATAATGTTGCTCCCGGAGAAGGGATGCATTTATCCGATGCTTGTCCGATATGTGGTGATACGGAATTATATCGCTATTATTTTCTGGTAAAAACGCAACCACGCTTATTAGGAGGGATTATGTATAAAGGACCTGGAAGTTATTGGGAATGGTGTGGGTCTTGTCGTTGCTATGAACATATGTCAGGCTATGTGCCAATATCGTGGGTTGTGGAGTTATCAGGAATAGATCATTCAAAATTAACGGCTATTCCAGATATTATTGATATTGCAAGACGTAAAAATCAACACTTCTCTTAAATATTATCTGGCTACGGATCTTCAGAATTCTACTTTGGCAGCTAGTACTCTACTTTCAACATAATTAATAAATCCTTTTAGAGATAAAATAAGTGAGAACGATTTTTATAATATTCGTTTGTTTTTTCATCGGAAATAGTTATGGTAGCGACCATCTTAAGATTATCTCTTTGAATGAAGTTAGGTTTAAAATTCCTGTTGATTGGTTCATTACTAAAAGCAAAGATTGTTCGTTTATAAGCAAAGAATATAAGAATACAACTGCATATCTTAAAGTATGTGAATACATATCACGTACGGGAAGTGACTTTTTCACAGTAAACAATGAAGGGAAATGGGAGGCGGCAAGCGAAGGCATTCCCGTTTTAGCTGACATAAATATTACGCCAGAATTTGTTGGCATGAACGCAATCGTTTCATGCCGTATTAATGATGATTCTGGATATCATGTAGATCAATGTTTTCAGGCAGAGATAACTTTCCCAGAAAATCATTTTATTATTTTTACAGGCACAGGAGATTCAGCCTTATTTATGGTTTACAAGAATATATATGCATCGCTTAAAGTAAAAGATCACGTTCTGAGGAGATAGCCTCTTATGATGGGGTGACTCTCTTATTCAGCTTTAACAGCTTGCATAGAAAAAACAAAAATACAACTTTCGAAACACATCTGATAATTCATTTATTTTATTGCGATCGTATAAACATGAATAAAACATCACTCGCATTACTGACTCTTATTCTTTTTATTACTACCCACTGTGCGAATGCTAATAAAAAAGCACTAACGATACCATTAGACTCTACAAAAATAACACCACTTGTGATTTTTTATAAAAACATCACCAACGGAATTACAGAACTCTTCTTATCTGAAACCGAAAAATCCCAAACAATACCTTTCAATCAGCAAGAAATTACCATCCCTGTCAAAGGCGAGAATTTCCTCTCACCCTGGATAGCTAACGATACTCATTATTACGAATTGGGTCAGTTCGAAGATAAAGATAATATCTTCAAAATTATTATTTATAACACCATAGGTGAAAGTGATACCCCATTACTCAATGTCCAACTGAATAGCTATGACAGGAAAGGCATTCTCCTAGATGCCCTATTGCTCAGCACTTTCTTTGGCTACGAAGATATCATCCGCTTTTCACATTTTAAAATTAGCCCGGACTATACGATAGCGATAAATAACTATGTTATCCATCCTTACGAACCTAGTGAATATGGAACAACACCGCACAAGAAGAACCCAAAACCTGAAGTGTATATACGAGCAAAGTACAAAATAGTGAAAGGATACTTTGACTTAACATTCAGGGATGAATATAAATAAACTAAATCTATTGCTTTATAATAATGGGAAATTGATTTTAACCTGCAATCAAAGCAGTTTTAATGATCACCGGAAGAATAAATCAAATGATTAGTATTATATTGAGAAGCTTGATTCTATTATTCATGATAATAGTGTATCCAGATTATAATAAAAACCTACCTGCCTTTGAAGTATATGGGGAAAATGACATACTTAAGGATATGGTTATTAATA
>SKEN01000514.1_pt1 | contig 26947 bp, 28 predicted proteins | sample 4826711 | NCBI WGS metagenome assembly SKEN01 (sample SAMN11008808, study PRJNA524170) | human gut metagenome | biome: Human fecal sample; material: Feces; isolation source: fecal sample from pouch patient p39 | host: Homo sapiens | place: Israel: Tel-Aviv | collected 2015-02-10 | reverse complement strand
TTTTAAACAGTTTCTATTATACCACGAATTCTAACTATTTTGAGACTACAATCACTACTTTTTGTGATAAAATAAATTCATGACTATGAAAACTACCATGGGAATTCTGGCGGGTAAAGCTAGCCATTTCGTCCTTTCAAAATTGGGACGTGGTTCAACCCTGCCTGGAAAAATTGCCCTTAAATTTGACAAAGATATTTTAGACACTTTAGCCAAGAACTACGAGATTGTCGTTGTCACTGGAACCAACGGTAAGACTCTGACAACAGCTTTGACAGTAGGTATTCTTAAAGAAGCTTTTGGTGAGATTGTGACCAATCCTAGTGGGGCCAACATGATCACAGGGATCACTTCTACTTTCCTAACAGCTAAAAAAGCCAAGTCTGGTAAGAAAATTGCTGTCTTGGAAATTGACGAGGCCAGCCTTCCAAAAATCACTGAATACATCACTCCAAGTCTTTTTGTTTTCACAAATATTTTCCGTGACCAAATGGACCGCTATGGTGAAATCTATACCACTTATCAGATGATTTTAGATGGTGCTGCTAAGGCGCCTGAGGCTACTATTTTGGCTAATGGAGACAGTCCTCTTTTCAATTCTAAAGAGGTAGTCAATCCCGTGCGTTTCTACGGTTTTGACACTGAAAAACATGATCCAGAGCTGGCTCATTATAATACTGAAGGTATTGTCTGCCCTAAATGTGAGAGTATTCTTCAGTATCGCCTTAATACTTACGCTAACTTGGGAGACTATGTGTGCCTTAACTGCGACTTCCACCGTCCAGAATTAGATTATAAGCTGACAGAGTTGACTAAAATCACCAACACTACTTCTGAATTTGTCATTGATGGACAAGATTACAAGATTAATGTCGGTGGTCTTTATAACATCTACAATGCCCTTGCTGCTGTTTCTGTCGCTGAATTCTTCGGAGTGGCTCCAGAGCAAATCAAAGCTGGTTTTGATAAGAGTCGTGCTGTCTTTGGACGCCAAGAAACCTTTAAGATTGGTGACAAATCATGTACCCTCGTACTAATTAAGAATCCCGTAGGAGCCAGCCAAGCTCTTGACATGATTAAACTTGCCGATTATCCATTTAGCTTGTCAGTCCTACTTAATGCTAACTATGCTGATGGCATTGACACCAGCTGGATTTGGGATGCCAACTTTGAAAGTATTCTCGAAATGGATATCCCTGAGATTAATGCTGGTGGTGTACGCCATTCTGAAATTGCCCGCCGCCTTCGTGTGACTGGCTATCCAGAGGATAAGATTACGCAAGCAGAAAAACTTGAAGATATTATGGCCTTGATTGAAAAACAAGATTGCGATCATGCCTATATCTTGGCGACCTATACTGCCATGCTTGAATTCCGTGATATTCTTGCTCAACGTCATGCTGTCGGAAAGGAGATGAACTAATGACCTATACTTCACTCAAATCTCCAGAAAATCGTGACTACACCTATGACCTAAATGTTGCCCACCTTTATGGTAATCTGCTCAATACCTACGGTGACAACGGTAATGTCCTTATGATCAAATATGTGGGTGAAAAACTTGGTGCTAAGATGACCTTCGACATCGTTTCAGTTGGTGATGACTTCGACAAGGACCACTACGACATGGTCTTCTTTGGAGGTGGTCAAGACTACGAACAATCTATCGTTGCCAAAGATCTCCCCTCTAAACGTGATGCCATTGGTCAATTCATCCAAGATAATAAAGTAATCCTAGCCATCTGTGGTGGTTTCCAACTTCTTGGACAATATTACATCCAGGCTAACGGTGTCCGTATTGATGGTATCGGCGTCATGGGTCACTACACCCTTAATCAAGAAAATAACCGTTACATTGGTGATATCAAAATCCATAACGAAGAGTTTGATGAAACTTACTATGGTTTTGAAAATCACCAAGGGCGTACCTTCCTTTCTGATGATGAAAAACCACTTGGCAAAGTGGTCTACGGTAATGGTAATAACAAGGAAGATGGTACTGAGGGTGTCCACTATAAAAATGTTTATGGTAGCTACTTCCATGGACCAATTCTTTCTCGTAACGCCAACCTTGCCTACCGTTTGGTTACAACTGCCCTTCGTAACAAATATGGCCAAGACATTGAATTGCCAAGTTACGATGACATTCTCTCAAGTGAGATTGCTGAAGAATACGCAGATACTAAATCAAAAGCAGAATTTGAGAAATAATTTTAGAACATAGCAAAATAGCGAAACCCTGGGGTTTCGCTATTTTTTATATCTATTTCCAAAGACGTCTTTTCTTCAATCTGTCTTCAATTTTACGATTATCAATCCTTAAAATGGCAATCATATCAAACAAGAGCCAAGTTCGTTTAGGATAAACAATGTATTTTGGAGACCATATTGGAGAGAACTTCTCCTTATAACGTTGGAGCCCACTAAAAGAGTAAAAACGCTGCGCAAAGACATAGACCAAATTGGCAACCTTCTCTTCCAAGAAACTATCTTCTTCAGTACCCACATTCGCGAGTGGAGCCATCCCCATATCAAAGTATTGCTTTCCTTCTGCTTGGAAATACTGGAAGAGTTTGACAAAGAGGTAATCCATAATACCTTCAGGTGCCTTTTCAAAATCATAACGCATAAGGTCTATCGTCGCCACCCGTTTGTTTTTGGTTGGCATGATATTAGCAAAGGCTACAATTTCTCCATCCTCACTCTCAACAATAGCAATCGGTGCCTGCTGCAGATAAGCTTCATCAAAGAAACCAAGAGAGAACCCCTTCTCCTTACGACCGTTAAGCCAAATATCTGAGACAGCCTTCATTTCTTGCATCTGAGTCTCTGAAAATGGAGGATCAAGTAACTTAAACTGGAAACCTGCTTTTTCGACACGATTGGTTGGTTTACGGAACTTCTTACCATGCTTACCATCGACAGAGAATGTCGTCAAATCAACCATGGCGTTTTCCCCAAATTTCATAAAATCAAAGCCATAATCATGAAGCATCAGGGTAATACTCTCGTCTGCCTCATAAAACAAGGCTTGTAAATTCCAATCTGATAGTGTCTTCAAGAAAGATTCCCAAGCTGGACGATAATAATTTTCATTACCAATTGGATTTCCCATAACCACACACTTATTGCTGGTTTGTGCAAATTGGAAAACTACCTGGTCTTGTCCATCAACACGATACCAAAAGAGGCGTTTATCATGTAAATAAGCCAAGGCACTTTCTGATGCACCCCCATATTTCTCAAGGAGAGCTGTGAAGCGCTCATCATCCATACTTTGACCAAAAGTCCTGCGGGGTGCCAAAATTCTCAAGACTCCCCAAACAATAGTTGCAATGATAACTGATGCCAGTAAAATATCAAACCAAATATGAACAAAATGTCCAAGAACATCCCGGTTCTTAGGTGGCAATAAATGAGACCAAAAACCGCTGCCACCCAGAACAAGAAGAACCAGAATAGTAAAGGCTAGGAAAAGGAAATCCTTGGTTTTGTCTTCCCAACTATAAACAAAGTAACGATGATACAACCTCTTTCTGATGATCAACATAAGCACCAAAGAGAGTACAATTAGGAAAGACATGGCCCAAGAAATACCATTGAGATTGACATAAATCAAGGTCAAGACAAAGGTTATTAAGGAAGTAATGAAAGCTCCCTTAACCCGACGCCTGATGAGCCGAGCCATGAAAATGAATAGAGTTCCAAATAGGATACTTGGGAATTGCCAAATCAACTGTTCCTGAATAGGATTAAAACGGCTAATAAAGTAGACATTTGCCAAGCGTTCTGGGATTAAGGCTGACAAAATCAAGAAAATCCCTGAAAAACGTAGCAAATACACAAGAAAGCGGTGGAGACTTCCACCAAATACTCGTGAAGAAAGTTTGAAGTATTTCTCGTTGATACGCCCTCCCATGTGTTTGAAAAAGAAGACAACACCTAACAAGAAGGGAATAACGTAGTAAGTTAAACGAAAGAGCAAGAGCAGACTAACCGCAAGAGCATTGCTAACCCCCATAGAGGTCAGACCGGTAATCACAATCAAATCGAAACTACCAATCCCACCTGGAATCATTGAGAAGATACCAATAATAACCGCTAGGAAATAAAGAGGAATCAGATTATAAAGAGGAACATGCAAGCCCATTAAATAAGCTACACTTACAAAGCTTCCAAGGGCCGTTCCCCATTCAGCTGTCGAAGCTAAAAGAAGACTTAGCCTCGTTTTCAATGGTACTTGACCAAAATAGGCTAATTTTTCACGACTAGAAACAAAGAAAATAAAAGGCAGATAAAGGAAAATCCCCAATAACAGTAACCAATACTTTCTTAAATCTGGACTTAGAGGGAAGAACCAAAAGACAGCGAATACCAAACCACTTAAAAGGGATAGGCCCGACATAAAGTAAGGCAATAAACGAGAAAGTGCCTTAACACCCGTCTTTTCCTGCCCATCCTCAGAATAAAAGGAATATCTCAGACCCACATCGACCAAACCAGCAAAACCAGCTAAATTATTAATGGTGTTAACAGCCCAACTAGTTTCTAAGATATAGGATTTGGAATAATCCGTTTCTAGCTCCTTATTCAGTATAATGTCATAAAAGAGCATAGGGGAGACAGCGACTAGTCCGATGATAGCCATCAAAACAAGATGCCAAATAGACAAACCGCCCAGAGCTGACTCAAGTGACTCTAAAGTGATGGTCCGTTTGAGGCGAACCAATTCTATGACGACAAGAACCGTAATCGAGATAAAGAAGATAGATTTAACGGCCGCTTTTAAAGGTTGAAGTCTCTCTAAAAGACGCTTCATGCCACCACCTCTTTTCGACTAATTCTCACAAGCTCACGAATCATTTGATTGAAAATCTTATATTTACGTTGAGCTAGACGATGCCCTTCTCGACGTTGGACATAAAGCTTATGAATTGGAAAGAGTTCCGAAATCTCCCTAGAATGCCTGATACTGATAACATCCCTTTGCCCCATAACTACCCAAACAGGATAGGCAGCCTGATGTAGACGTTCCCTATCTAGTGGCAAGTCATGAAGCATAAGCCCCGTTACCTGAGCCATGATATCCATTTTAGATGAAAATGGTGACAAGGCTTTTAAGCAAAGATATTGTATATAGACCGCGAATCTTGAGCGTCTCGTCAACCCATTAAAGGTCATATTTCCCGCATTAAGCAAGAGCCCTGCAATCCGGTCAGGATAACGACTAGCATAAACCATAGCCAAATTGGCACCATCACTATGACCGACAAATAAGGCCTTCTTGATATTCAAATATTGCAAAATTTCCTCCAAATCGGCAGCCATCTGTTCAAAGGTCATCTTAACACTCTGACGACTGGACCTGCCGTGATTACGACTATCAATGAAAATTAAACGATAGTCTCGATACAGAATTCCTTGCTTACCAAAGTAATTTCCTGACAAATTATTGCCATGCAAAAAAACAATTGGAAAGCCTTTACCGAGATCACGATAATAGATGATTTGACCATCTTTCACTTTGAATTCCATAATATTACCTACCTTTTCACTAACGCATTCTTATACGATAATTAGTCTTATAAGGCATTGAGGCTGATGAATTGGACTTACTCATTCCAAAATCATCTAACCCTCTTCACTCCATTATAACACTTCCACTAGGAAAGAGTCAGAATATTTGTGCATTTTCTGCAAAAAGAAAAAGCCTTTTCAGGCTTCTCTTCTTATTGTTCGAAAGTTTGTTGAGCGATGAGTTTGTTATAGTTTTCTTCATCTTCTTGGTTATCACGGACAACCTTAGATACTGTAAATGATGATGAAATCAATCCTACACATCCCATGAGGTAGTAACCCTTAACCATCAAAAGCTCTTTAAGGGTATAGAGGCCTACCAACATCAAGATTACGAAGAAGGCAAATGATCCCCATGCCATCATGTTGAAAGATGTTGTGTTACGATACACTTTTTTCTTTACTTTGTTCATAAAGTTAGTCTCCTTTTATATACTAAGACTATTATACCAACATGTAAGCCTTTCACAACTCAAAACATGAAAAGGTTCTCATCATCCCTTAACCTTCCAATTGTTCTGATAAATCACTCCACTCTTCCATCAGAGCTTCTTGAGAAACTGATAAGTCATCCAGCTCTTTCTGCAAGTCAGACAATTCCACCACTTCATTTGTTTCAAGCATGGCAGCAGAAATTTCCTCCAAGCGTTCCTCAATTGTCTCTAGCTCATTTTCAATTTGCTCAATGCGTCGACTTAGTTTACGCATCTCTTTTTGATTGGCTTTTTGAGCTTGATAATCACTAGCACCCGCTGAAGCCACTTGGACTTCCTCTGATACTTGATTTTCCTCTGCCTCAAGACGTGCTAACTCTTCAAGCTCCGCCTTCTTCTCAAGGTAGTAATCGTAGTCTCCAAGATAAATGGTTGCTCCATCCTCAGAAATTTCCATCACTTTGGTTGCCACTCGGTTGATAAAGTAACGGTCGTGGCTGACAAAAAGAAGCGTTCCATCAAAGTCAATGAGGGCATTTTCCAAGACTTCCTTACTATCAATGTCCAAGTGGTTGGTCGGCTCATCTAGGATGAGGAAATTGTTGTTTTCCATTGATAATTTAGCTAGGAGCAGGCGAGCCTTCTCACCACCCGAAAGCATAGAAACCGACTTTTTGACATCATCTCCTGAGAAGAGAAAGGCTCCCAGACGGTTACGAATCTCAACTTCAGGAGTTGTCGCAAAATCATTCCACAACTCATCAAGAACAGTGTTGGACGGTGTCAAGGCAGATTGGGTTTGGTCATAGTAACCCACTTCAACATTGGCACCATAAGTTGATGTTCCCTTGATAAATGGCAGCTTACCTACTACCGACTTGATAAAGGTTGTTTTCCCTATACCATTAGGTCCCACAATAGCAATGGCATCCATCTTCTTAACATCCAGGGAAATCGGCTCTGAGAGAATCTCATCGTCATAACCAATGGCAGCATCCCTCACAGTCAAGACCACATTCCCAGAGACCTTATCCGCATGGAAAGTCATATTAGCTGACTTTTGACCTTCTGTTGGCTTATCCAGACGTTCCATTTTCTCTAGCTGTTTACGACGGGCTTGAGCACGCTTAGTTGTAGAGGCACGGACAATATTACGATTAACAAAGTCCTCCAGCTTAGCAATTTCCTTTTGTTGCTTTTCGAAGTTCTTTGCTTCAGTAGCCAATTTTTCAGCCTTGAGATCCATGAATTTTGAATAGTTTCCGACATAACGATCTAAACTATGTTTGGTCAAATCCAGGGTTACTGTCGCCACCTTGTCCAAAAAATAACGGTCGTGACTGACAATGATTAGAGCTCCCTGATAATTGACCAAGTAATTTTCCAACCAGGCAATGGTCTCGATATCCAAGTGGTTGGTCGGTTCGTCCAGTACCAAGAGCTCAGGCTTCTCAAGCAGCATTTTCGCCAAAGCCAGGCGCGTGTTTTGCCCTCCAGAAAGATCGGAAATGGGCATCTCCCACATGCTTTCATCAAACTTAAAACCATTGAGAATAGCTCTGATATCAGATTCATAGGTAAAACCACCACGCTGTCTGAAATCCTCGGAAAGGCGATCGTAGTCAGTCATTAACTTGTCCAATTCTGCCCCAGTCAACTCGGCCATCTTCATTTCCATGTCACGAAGACGTTTTTCATCTGCACGTAAGTCTGCAAAGACATTTAACATTTCTGCATAGATGGTATTGCTAGACTCAAAGCGACTATCCTGAGCCAAGTAAGACAAATTCAAATCACGTTTTGTATTGATTTCACCACTCGTCGGCGCTTCCTCTCCAACCAAGATTTTCAATAAGGTTGATTTCCCAGCACCGTTACGGCCAACCAGGGCAATACGATCACGTTCATCTACCTGAATATTAATATTATCAAAGAGCACATCTCCTGAGAAAGAGCGCTCAATCTTGTTTCCTTGTAAAATAATCATAACGTTTCAATTATACCAAAAAAGCCAAGCTCCTGCTTAGGCTTTCTGACTTTCTTTCAAAATGCTTGCTACCTTAGTATTAATCAAATCGATAGCAACAGTATTTGTGACACCTTCAGGAATCACCACATCTGCGTAGCGTTTCGTAGGTTCGATAAACTGGTGGTACATAGGTTTAACCACACTGATATATTGCTCAATGATACTATCCAAGCTACGGCCACGCTCTTCCATATCACGCTTGATACGACGGATAATACGAATGTCATCATCAGTATCTACAAAAAGCTTGATATCCATCAAATCACGCAAACGTTTATCCTCAAGTACCAAAATCCCTTCAACAATGAAGACATCCTGTGGTTCCTGACGATAAGTCTTTTCACTGCGAGTGTGTTGGGTGTAGTCATAAATCGGAATATCTACAGGACGCCCAGCAATCAGCTCATTGATATGTTCAATCATAAGATCTGTATCAAAGGCAAAAGGATGGTCGTAGTTCGTTGACACACGCTCTTCAAAAGTCAAATGTGACTGATCCTTATAATAAGAATCATGCTCAATCATGGCAATTTTCTCATCTGGAAAATTTGATAGAATGGCACGAGAAACACTGGTCTTACCGCCACCAGAGCCACCCGTAACCCCAATAATAATCGGTTTTTTAGGCATGGTAAATTCCTATCTAATATAGTCTTTCTTATCTATTCTACACTAAATCATGATATAATAAAAGCAAATCCATATAGAAAATGAGACTTTTATGTTTAAAAACTTTCCTGAACAATGGCAAGACCTCCTTAAAGAAAAAGGAATCACTACAGAGACTGCCATTCAAAAAGAACTCTTTGCACCAATCACTGAAGGAGATAATGTCCTAGGTATCAGTCCTACAGGAACAGGTAAAACCCTTGCCTACCTTCTTCCACTTCTTCTTTCACTCAAGCCAAAAAAAGCTCAACAACTGCTTATCCTAGCACCTAATTCTGAACTTGCTGGACAGATTTTTGATGTAACCAAACAATGGGCTGAGCCACTAGGACTCACTGCCCAACTCTTCCTTTCTGGCTCTAGTCAAAAGCGACAAATTGAACGCCTGAAGAAAGGACCAGAAATTCTCATCGGAACCCCTGGCCGTGTCTTTGAGCTGATTAAACTCAAAAAAATCAAGATGATGAATGTTAACACCATCGTCCTCGATGAATTTGATGAGCTTCTCAGTGATAGCCAATACCACTTTGTGACAAAAATCAGCCACCATGTTCCTCGTGATCATCAAATGATCTATATTTCAGCAACCAACAAAATTGACGATCAAGTTCTTGTCGAAAATACTATCGTTTATGACCTATCTGATCAGGAACTAGACACTATTAAACATTATTATATCAGTGTTGATAAACGTAACCGTGTCGAACTTCTCCGTAAGTTCTCCAATATTCCTGACTTCCGTGGCCTTGTCTTTTTCAACAGTCTTTCTGACCTTGGGGCTACTGAAGAACGCCTCCAATTTAACGGAGCTTCAGCAGTATCATTGGCTAGTGACATCAACGTCAAATTCCGTAAGGTTATCTTGGAAAAATTCAAGAATCACGAGATTTCACTCTTACTAGGTACTGACCTCTTGGCACGAGGCATCGATATTGAAAATCTGGAAGTGGTCATCAACTTCGATATTCCTCGAGACCGTGAAGCCTACACTCACCGTGCAGGTCGTACCGGCCGTATGGGAAATGAAGGTAGCGTCATTAGCTTGGTAACTCATCCAGAAGACCTCAAAAAACTTAAAAAATTCGCTAAAGTATCAGAACTGGTTCTTAAAAACCAAGAACTCCACGAAAAATAAGGCATTACAAAAGCACTTCAGTTTACTCTGAAGTGCTTTTAACATATACAGATTAGGCTTTTTTACCAAAGTCCTCAATCATTTGTTCCATTTCCTCACGACTTGGAGTTGTCAACATATAAAGGAAGTCACCTTGCAACTCTGCAAAGGCTGCAGGCATGATTTTCTTAACTTTAAGTTGTTCACGATACTTATCAAAAAGTTCTTCTTCTGAGTAAGCATAGTGTGAGCTTACACGACGTGAAGTAGCCAAACAGTAAAGTGGCTCAAACTGAGAAGCTGGGAATGGTTCGCCAGCAACGATATCCGCATAGCCCTTGTACAAATCAAACGAATGAGCATAGTTATAGACATCGATTGTGAAGCCACCTGCTGGTCGGTTGTTATATTCAATAGCAATATAATCATCACCATCACGGAAGAACTCAATATGGAAGAAACGTTCCTTCATACCAAATTCTTTGACAATTGCCTCACCATACTTACGTAACTTAGGATCCATATCCTTAAGAACGTAGTAAGAATTATCCATCTTGTAAATCATCAAGTCAAGTGGAGTGTGGGCATAATCGAAAGTTGTTGAGAAAACAATATTACCATCATGGTCAATCAAACCATCGAAAGTACAGATTTCACTTGAAGTTACAAATTTTTCAAAGAAATAAACTGTTTCATGGTCCCACTCAGCCTTGAAATGATTGATATCATCTTCTGTTTCAAGTTTGAAGGTTGCAGCTGCACCAACCCCATTATCTGGCTTAGCAATCATTGGAAGACCGATTTCTTTCACAGCTTTATCCACATCTTCGTCAGTTTTAATGACAGCACCTGGCACAACTGGAACACCAGCTTTTTGGAAGAGTTTCTTCATTTCAGACTTGAATTTAGTCTTCTTAAGGTCTTCTGGCTTAGCACCAAAAACATTGAACTGTTCACGAAGAGCAGCATCCAATTCCAACCAGTATTCATTATGAGATTCGATACGATCGATTGGACCATGTTTGTAGAAAAGAAAGGCTACGGCACGCTTAACTTCATCCAAGTTTTCCAGATTATCTACACGGAAGTACTCTGTCAAAGCATCTTTCAAAGGTTGATCTAACTGTTCATAAGGCTCTTGACCAATACCAAGAACAGTGATTCCCTTATTAGCAAGTTCAACTGTAAACTGTTGGAAGTTTTGTGGATAGTATGGTGAAATAACAAGATAATTCATTAGTGATTCCTCTTTTATAGTTATTTAGATAGGATAGACAAAGAAATTATAGGTTCATATTGTCAAGGAAATAAGGCATTTGTTTACGCCACCATTCCCAATCGTGAGCGACATCATGGCCCCACTCAGAGAACCAAGCTGGAATGTTCTTTTGTTCAAAGGCTTCCTTGAGTTTATAGTAAGATGGAAGACCATCTTGTTCCCAAGCACCAAGACCTGTACATACGATGATTTCAGCTTGACGGTAGCGGTCGATAAACCAACCATCATTTTGGTTCCAGATATAATCTGATGGGGAATTTTGGTAAATAGCTTCATCCCCTCCAAACTCACCCACAAAGAAACGAGCATCGTAGACACCACTAAGAGCTACTACTTTATTGAAAACATCAGGATGTTGCAAGAAGAAATTAAGCGCATGGTAAGCACCCATTGAACATCCTGTTGTCATCATTGGATCAAACCAACCAGTTTTGTGTTTGATAAATGGAATAGCTTCTTCAATAAAATAACGTTCATAAGCACGATGCATTTCAGCACGATCGTGTGGATTTTTCCAATCACAAAGCCAGCTTTCACTGTCCACACTTGACAGCGTAAAGAATTGTACGCGCCCTTCTTCGATAAAACGTGCACAAGCATCAATCATACCGAAGTCATAGTATTCGTTATGGCTACCACCTGATGAAGCAAAAACCACAACAGGGATACCAGCGTGCCCATAACGGTTAACATACATTTCACGATTAAGTTGACCACTCCAGTGGCTAAGATGTTCGATATTCATATTTATATACCTTTTCCTAAATTAAAATAATTTGCGTTAATATAGACTAGTCCCACTTTTCAGCGAAAAAGCGAAGACAGTCTGGTAAATTCTCAGCCCAAGCTTCTTCATTGTGTTCAGCACCAGACTGAATGTGAATCTTGATATTTTCCAAATCAACCCCACGAGCAATCAAATCATGGTAATAGCTCAATGAAGAGTCAATATAAGCCTGCTTAATGTTACCAGCCATCAAGGTCTTGTCAGTATCATCAGCTTCCTCAGTCCCTACATAAATGTAGACACGTTGATCTGCATCGAGCTTTTGACGCGACATGTAACGATCAAAGGCATCTTGATGCAACCAGTTGGCTGAAGAAAATACCCCAAGACAACCAATCTGCTCCTTATAATCAAGCCCCATAAACTGAGTGATATTACCACCAAGAGATGAGCCAATCATAGCTGTATGCTGACGATCTGAGAGGGTACGGTACTCCTTGTCAATAAAGGGTTTTACCACATCCATGACAAACTCCGCATACTCTACTCCCTTGCCTCCGAACTGAACACCAGGGATATTAGATTCTTGGTATTTCCACGCAGAATACTCATTCATACGGCCAGGACCATCATTATCGATGGCTACAACAATCATACGCGAAATATCAGGATTACGCTTGATTGTTGGGATAATCTTCCAAGAATAGCCAGAAAATGACTCCTTACTATAAAGAACATTCTGACCATCATGGAAATACACGACAGGGTAAGAACGATCTGTATCCGTTTCATAGTTCTTAGGCAGAAGAACACGCACACGACGAAGTTTCCCAGTGTAAGGCACCTCTAACTCATGCGTCTTCATAACCAAGTAAAAATAAGATTTATTCATTGTCAGAAAACTCTCTATATTCGAAATTTAGTTCTATTATACCATATTTTAAAAGAAAAAGAGTCCCTATAATGGGGACTCTTTACACTTTTTAATGATTGAATAGCTAAACTCTTAGTAGTTTGCGATATCAAATACTGTTGATTTCACACGAGTCATAGCTTCGATAGAGTATTTCACACCTTGAGTTCCGGCACCAGATCCTTTAACACCAAGGAATGGGAAGTTATCTGTACCACGTTGTGTTTTGTTGTTGATGTGAACTGTACCAACTTCAAGTTGCTCAGCAATTGCAAATGCACGTGGGTAGTCTTGTGTGAAGACAGCACCTTGAAGTCCAAATTCAGATTCGTTAGAAATCTTGATTGCTTCTTCAACTGAAGATACACGGATGAATGGCAACACTGGACCAAATGGCTCTTCCCAAGCAAGACGCATGTCAGTAGTTACATGGTCAAAGACAGCTGGGTAGATAAGGTTTCCTTCACGTTTCAATTCAGTTTTAGCAGTAGCACCTTGCTCAACTGCGTCATCAATTAAACCTTGAACAAAATCAGCAGCTTTCGTATCGATAAGTGGTGTAACACTTGCACTTTCTTCAGGCATACCAACAGTGATATTACCGACCAAAGCTGTTACTTTTTCTACCAATTCATCTGCAACACTATCCATTACAAGAACACGTTTGATAGCCGTACAACGTTGTCCTGAATAGTCAAAGGCACCAGCCACAATGTTTTTAGCAGTCAAGTCAAGATCAGCATCTTCAAGAACGATAGCAGCATCTTTACCACCAAGTTCAAGCATTACTGGACGCATTGCTGCCAAACGACCGATATTTTCACCAACTGGAGTCGAACCTGTAAAGTTGATAAAGTCAACTGCTTTGTGTTCAACGATGTAGTCACCAATAACTGAACCACGTCCTGTGATAGAGTTCAAGACACCAGCAGGGATACCAGCTTCAACAAACGCTTCTACCAAAAGAAGCCCTGAGATAGAACCTTGTGTTGGTGGTTTGAAGGCAACAACGTCACCAGCGATCAAGGCAGGAGCAATTTTAGAACCAGCCAAGTTTACTGGGTAGTTAAATGGTGAGATAGCAAGGACAAGACCTACTGGTTCCCGACGAACAACAGCAATTTTTTTCTTGCTACCAGCATCAAAAGCACCACCTTCGAGTACTTCACCTTCCAAACGCAAACCTTCTTCAGCAGCATAGTGGATAATTTCAGCAGTACGAACAACTTCACCAATTGCAGATTTCAAACCTTTTGAAATTTCTTTAGAAAGAACTTGTCCGATTTTTTCTGCATCACGTTCCAAGATATCAGCTGCTTTATGAAGATAAGCTGCACGTTCAGCATATGAAAGTGCACGCCATGCTGGGAGTGCTGCTTTAGCTGCTGCGTAGACTTCATCTACTTCAGCTTGGCTCATAGCTGGAACTGACCCAAGTTCCTCACCATTTGCAGGTGCGTAAATAGTAATTGAATTTTCAGATGTTTTCCACTCACCATTGACATAGTTTTTGTATTGTTTAGCCAAGATAGTAACTCCTTTTATCTATTATAAAATCTATTTTATCACTTTTTTAGCAATATTCCAACATTTAAATGAGTAGTATTCAGAAAATTTTGACAAAAAAATACTAAAAATTATTAACCAAGGTTAGACGTATTTTACTCCTAACCAAAGGACGAGTTAAATCTCTTCTCTCTGCTTAGATATAAAAAAGTGAAAGCTCAAGCCTCCACTTTTTTTGATTAATCTACGTTAACATATTTTTTTGAAAGTTCAAGAACTTCTTCCATTGTTGAACATTCAGTAAGTGCACGGTTAGCGTATTCTTCCATTTTAGCTGTGTCAAGTTTCTTCATCAAGCTACGTGTACGAAGAACAGATGTCGCTGACATTGAGAACTCATCCAAGCCCATTCCGACAAGAAGTGGAACAGCAGTTTGGTCACCGGCCATTTCACCACACATACCAGCCCATTTACCTTCAGCGTGAGCCGCTTTGATAACATTGTTAATCAAACGAAGGATTGATGGGTTATATGGTTGGTAAAGGTATGAAACTTGTTCGTTCATACGGTCAGCAGCCATAGTGTATTGGATAAGGTCGTTTGTACCAATTGAGAAGAAATCAACTTCTTTAGCAAATTGGTCAGCAAGCATAGCTGCAGCAGGGATTTCAATCATGATACCTACTTCGATATCGTCTGCAACGGCAACACCTTCAGCAACCAATTTAGCTTTTTCTTCTTCAAGAATACCTTTAGCAGTACGGAACTCAGTCAACAAAGCAACCATTGGGAACATGATACGCAATTTACCGTGAACAGATGCACGAAGCAAGGCACGCAATTGTGTACGGAACATTTGGTTACCAGTTTCAGAGATAGAAATACGCAAAGCACGGTAACCCAAGAATGGGTTCATTTCTTTAGGAAGATCGAAGTAAGGGAGTTCTTTATCCCCACCGATATCCATTGTACGAACGACAACAGGTTTACCGTTCATACCTTCAAGAACTGCTTTGTATGCTTCATATTGGTCATCTTCAGTTGGGAAGTCTTGAGAATCCATATACAAGAATTCCGTACGATAAAGACCAACTGCTTCTGCACCGTTATCATTTACACCTTCAACGTCTTTAGGTGTACCGATGTTAGCAGCCAATTCGAAATGTTTTCCATCAGCAGTAACTGTTTGAGCATCTTTAAGGAGAGCCCATTCAGCTTTTTGTTTAGCGTAAGCTTCACCAGCTGCTTTAAACTCAGCAATTTGCTCTTCAGTTGGGTTGATAACAACTTCACCAGTAATACCTGAAACCGCCAAAATGTCGCCATCTTTGACAAGTTCTGTGATGTTATTTGTACCAAGAACGGCTGCGATTTCAAGTGTACGAGCCATGATTGCAGAGTGACTTGTACGTCCACCGATATTAGTAACAAAAGCTTTTACGTACTTTTTGTTCAACTGAGCTGTATCAGATGGTGTCAAGTCATGAGCAACAACGATTGATTCTTCGTTGATTGTTGCTGGGTTAGGCAATTTCTTACCAAGCAAGTTAGCAAGCACACGTTTTGTAACGTCACGAATATCCGCTGCACGTTCTTGCATGTATGGGTTGTCTTCCATACCTTCAAAAATAGCGATAAACATGTCTGTTACTTCTGTCAAAGCAGCTTCAGCATTAACTTGTTTAGCACGGATAGTTTCTTTAATTTGACCAGTCATTTCTGGGTCAGCAAGAACCATCAAGTGAGCATCAAAAACGGCTGCCGCTTCTTCACCAAGGCTTTCAACTGCTTTTTCACGGATAACAGAAAGCTCGTCTTGTGACGCCGCTAGAGCAGCATCTAGACGAGCCTCTTCTGCACTTGTATCTTCAACTGTTACAGTTTCAAATGACAAGTCCGGTTGAACAAGCAGATATGCCTTAGCAACTGCAACACCGTCAGATGCTGCGATTCCTTTAAGCATTTCTGTCATATTCTTATGCCAATCCTTCTTTTGTCATTGTTTCTGCGATTGCTGCGATTGCGTCATCAGCATCAGCACCTTCTGCAGAGATAGTTACGTCAGCACCTTGACCAACACCAAGGCTCATAACACCCATGATAGATTTAAGGTTAACTGCTTTACCTTTGTAGTCAAGAGTGATATCTGAAGCAAATTTGCTAGCTGTTTGAACAAGCAAAGTAGCTGGACGTGCGTGGATACCTGTTTCTGCAACAATGTGGAAATCTTTAGAAGCCATAATGGATTCTCCTTCTTCATTTGGAATATTTGAGTTATCAATGATAACCCTTACAATTTAGAATTATAACATAGCTAATTGAGATTATCAAGGTTAAAACATACTTTCTACAAGTTTTTCGAAAGCTTGTCTCTCATTTTACTGGTCATTTTCATTTTTCAAAACATAAGCAAATACTAGTCTCTAGTTATTTACAACATTTTCAGAAAATTTCTTTCATGGTGTTTTCATTCGTTAATTTTCATTTTCGAGCAAAAACAATCACATAATTGAAAGAATTTGATTGCTAAAGGCACTCGTTGAATATGCTTGTTTCCCAAATGCTAAGTCAGCTGTAAAGATATCAGCTTTAAATGTCTTCTCAATAGCACTTGTAATCAGTTGAGCTGCCTCAGTCCAACCAATATAATCTAGAAGCATGCAGCCAGATAATAAAACTGAGCAAGGATTAGCCTTATCTTGATCTGCAATATCCGGAGCTGTTCCATGTGTTGCTTCAAAAATAGCATGGCCTGTTTGATAGTTAATGTTGGCTCCAGGGGAGATGCCGATACCACCAACTTGTGCAGCCAAGGCATCACTGGCATAATCACCATTCAAGTTGGTTAAGGCAACAACATCAAATTTTTCTGGATTTAAAAGAATCTGTTGGAGAAAGTTATCAGCGATTATATCATTAATCTCTAAACGACCAGCCAGCAATTCTTCTTTATAGTCTTCCTGAGCTACTTCATAACCCCATTTACGGAAGCCACCTTCTGTGAATTTTTGAATATTCCCTTTATGAACCAATGTCACTTTCTTTAGATTGTTCTTGAGAGCATAGTCGATAGCAGAGCGAATGAGACGTTTACTTCCTTCTATTGAAATTGGCTTGATTCCGATACTACTTGATTCTGGGAAGCGAATTTTACTAACATTCATTTCTGTCTGGAGAAACTCAATCACGCGCTTGACATCTGCTGTTCCCGCTTCCCATTCAATCCCCGCATAAATATCTTCGGTATTTTCACGGAAGATAGTAATATTTGTTTTTTCTGGTTCCTTAAGTGGACTTGCTACTCCGTCAAAGTAACGAACAGGTCTAACACAAGCGTAGAGATCAAGTTCTTGACGTAATGCTACATTTAATGAACGGATACCACCACCTACTGGCGTCTCAAGCGGTCCCTTAATAGCTACTAAACTTTCTCGAATAGCTTCCAAAGTTTCTTTCGGCAACCATTCACCTGTTTTGTCATAAGCCTTCTTACCGGCTAGAAGCTCTTGCCATTCAATATGACGCTTTCCTTCATAGGCTACTTCTACTGCTTTATCAAAGATTTTTCGCAACGTGCCGATTTTCTCTTTCGTGGCTTCGGCTGTCTCATCGATCACAAAATCGATAAACTCACCCGGAAGTCCTTCTTCGCTCAATAGCGTTTGAGTGGCCACGCGCATTTCTTTGATTGCAAGAGCTCGCTCGCGTTCTTCGATCGCTTGGATTCGTTTCACTTCCTCTTCTTTTGCGCGTTCGTCTTTGGTCAGCTTCGCGAGGCGTTCGCCTTCGCTTTTGGCCTTTTCGATTGCTTCAGCTTGCTCTGCTTCCCAGCTTGCGCGTGCTTTGGCGATCTCGGCTGCGATTGCTTTTCCAAATTCAGCGCGTGTAAAGGTACGCTCTGCCTTTTCCTGCTTGGCTTCGACTTGTTCTTCTTGAGTGACGTCTTGCTCAAGTGCTTCAGTCTCGACTGCTTGTGTATTTTCTGACATTATTTTCCTCCGACGGTTACGCCGTCAATCGATTGTTCTCGTTTTACGTCCGGCGACGAAACAATGCAGCTTTTAACGTCCTCCGCATAGTCTGGACAATAAAAAATAGCGGTCTATTCCCGCTTGTCAAGATACCGGATCACCTCCGATCATTCGTCCTTGTCACCTCGTGACTGTTTAATGCTCTTTATGATACCTTCGATCATTCCAGCGAGTACGGCCCAACCTGCCACGACCAGAAAGGCAAAGCAGAAAAGGCCCGCTGTGTAAGATACCATATCCCAGATATTAATCATTCGATCCCTCCTCTTCTATTTCTCCCGCGTCCGGCATGATCGTAGACCGGCAATTGTAATGGAACGGGGGCATATTCACCCCGACTTGAGCGTCCTCGAGTTTATAGAGCTTATCTTCTTGCGCGATTCTTCGGCAAATTTGAGTTGTCCGATCGTCTAGCACGACCAAGATCCGATAGTATTCAAGACCAGCTTTCTGATAGCGTTTGATAGTGGCCCGATTTATGACGGCTGTCGCGTCGGTCCTTACTAGCGTTTCAGCTCGAGACCGTGCCACGTTGAATTCTTTTCGAATCTCGCGGGCCATATCTTGCGGGCTATCTCCACGTATAAAGCCTTGTTTGAATACTTCTTTCAGCTTTTGCGCGAGACTGTCGGTATTCCCCCAAAGTTGCTCGGAATAGTTCCGCCCGTTGAAAGGCGTCTTGACAATCTCTTCAAACGCTGGACGATTGACCGCGCCTGTACGGCCTCCCATAGCCTTTCTGTACGCGTATTCTGCCACGTTGAATAAATACTTCTCGAAGCTCTTATGAAGCGCCCCTGTGAGCATTCCGAGCCTGTGGATAGCTTCCAACTGCAAAGCCTCGATTCTGATCGCTCGAGCTGACGCGTATTGTTGGTTCAATCGCTTCAATAGCTCTGGATCCTTTTCGGCCTGTTCGCGGTATAACGTCGCATTGTCCACATAGTCGCTCAGATCCTCACCACGAAGACGCTTCGTTGCGTCTTGGTAAGTGAGTTCATGATCTTCCGCGTATTTTGCGTAAAAGTCAAACAACGACTTTTGAAGTCTTACCGCCTCATTGCGATAAATTTTTTCTAACTCAGCGAAAAAGTCTATATCTTTTCGGTCAACGTACTCGAATATCTCACGGGCGCGTGCTTCCCAGTATTCCTCATGGTTGTTTAGCTTCAGTTTCTTCATCTGTTGCTACCTCGCCGGCTTGTGGCTCGATTCGTGGGAGCATTTCAAGCGCTTTTTCCGTCTCTTCTTTCATACGTTTCAATTCGGCTTCAGCGTTGACGCCTGTCGTTTGCTCGAGCATTTCGAAGATCGTTTGCTCGCTTACAACGCCATAAAGATTTTTGGCCATTGCCACAATCTCAGCGTCATTCTGTGGAATATTCGGAGTAAAGACAACGCTTGTCTCATTGATAAGACTGTAATTGTCCGAATCGTTCCCCTTGATCTTCCAGATATTGACTGCTAAACGCAAACGACGCATTAAGCCTTTTTCAAACAAGAGTTCTTGCTTACCGCGATAGTTATCGGACGCCATAAGTTTATATTTCATCGCTTCGCCCGACTGTGTGCCCGCAAAATTGCTGTCTGTCGTATCTGGAGTAAAGGTAAAGCGTAAAATATCGTTCACAAGCCGTTCCTTGTATGCTTCCGCTCCGGCCGTGTCGTATGATTTAACAAGATAGTTCGCGCTTGGACTTGATCCACCCGGAATCGGGTTATCATCAAGGATCAAGATCTTCGCTTTCTTAAACGCTTGAGATACCGCAAGCCGTCCATTTGGATTGACACGACCGTCTTCTAAAAAGTCCTTGTCTTCTACGCCTGTGAACGGGTTCCCCGAGATCACCAAAAGAGCCTCGTTACTGTCTTGCTGGAAGTTTGCAAGCTCTGACTGTGACAAGTCGTAAGCGTCGATAGAGTCAAGTACGGCTTCGAACGCCCCTGTCCGGTCCGTGTTATTGCTAAACTCATTTACTGGTACGCCATTAAAGAAATGCTCGCTCGTGTCTTTGAGATGAAGCGTGTCCGTGTCTTGGTTATCGTCCACATACTCATAAATAGCGTTGCTGGTATAGACCTTAACAAAATCGCGTTTGTGTCCGTTGCCGTAACTGATAGAGTAGTAGTTAATAGCCATCAAAGACCGTTGCTCGTAGCTGTCGTCGTAAATGACAAAAGTTTGCTCTGGATCCATACGATAGAGCTTTACCCAGACCGAACCGTCTTCGTCTCGGTACGCGTTCAAAAGCTCATAAGCACGGCCATAGATCGCGAGATCTGTCTTGATCGCGACGTTGTGGTCCTTTTCGTTGTTTTGCTTCGAAAACTGATCGATCTGTTTTTGTATTTCCGCGTTTTCATTCTTGTACTCGACCGGGTTCCCTAGCATATAGCCTTGCTCAAAGATTGCAATATACTTCGCCCAGTCGCTCGCGATTCGATTATCTGCGCTGTATGGATCGCTCTTGTCTTCCCGGTACTTGATATTATTATCAGCGAGATAATAGCGCTTGAGCTCTTTCAAGCGGTCCAATTGCTCGGATCTGTGCGTCCCGATATAGTTTTTTAGGCGTTCGATCCATTTCTGGCCTTCGTATTCGATTGCTTCAAAATCTTCGGCCGTCATGATGAATTGACGATTCGCGTTCTCATCGAAGCGCCGTCCTTTTAAGAATTTCAATTTCTCTTATTCCTCCCTTTAGAAATAATATTGCGCGCTGGTCATACGCTCTTTAACTGTGCTGCTCGTATCGTAGACGTGTTGCGAATAGATCGCGTACCTTACCGCGTCCAGTACGTCGTCATGCTCTTTTACCGGCTCGCCCGATCGTTCATTCCAGACGTATTGATAGATCTCATCTTTGAATTTCGCGACCTTATTCGAAACGACAAAAAAACGACCAGCTTTCATCAGCTTGGACACCTCTTCAATTCCAGATAATACTGACTTATAAGCATTAAAGCACTTGAGCCGTTCGCGGTTAAACCGTCCGACGTGCTCGGGCCGTGCGCTATCAGCCCAGAAGAATATATCACCATAACGCGTCTTGATATCCTTCGCGATATCTACCCAAAAGTCAATTTCTTTGTACTGGTGCGCGTGTTCCTCGAGTATGTACACATCGCCGGCCTCGGTTTGGCCCACGACCACGATCGAGCCCCAGTGCTCATATCCCCAGTCAACTCCAGCGTAAATCTTCGCGAAATGCTCGGGCAATTCGTTTATATACATATCTTCTTTGAAGTCACGATATACCGCGCCCTCACCGATCACCCAGCGCCCATATATCCCGCGCTCGGTAAACATACCGGAAGGCGTCGTCGCGATCAAATTATCAACGTACCGCTGATTTAAGAACGTGTTATCGAAGATTGTAAAATGATTCGCGACGATCTTCTCATCATCGGCCTTGTCGATATAGTCGACCTTGAGCCAATGCTTGGGGTGGTCCGGGTTGGTATCGCATATAATACGCGCGCCATACCCCGAGCAACGCTTTAGAATTTCGTCGAAAACCTCTTTATTTGCGAGCGTGGCCTCGTTTACGTATGCCCCGAAGGCTGTCATACCCCGGATAGCTTTGAGGCCCGCTATGGACCCCGTAAACGTCGTTACGACGTACACACCAAAGAGTGTGAAATTCCCGTGTCGGTCAAACTGGAATTCGTGCCCGTAAGCGTCGGTTATTTCGCGTAATATGTTTGTTTGCAACGTCCCAGACGATACAGCACCCAGAATGTACATCGGAGTTTGAACCCCGACTTTTGCAGCGTTTTTCTTGACCCGCTTCAGCTCCATCAAAAAAAGATCATTGTCGAGCTTGGTTTTTCCAGCCCGTACTGCACCATGGTTTATCATCATGTACCAATCGCGAGAAATGGAACGACGCAAGATCCCGATCTGTTTATCTGTGTACAGTCGATCAAGTGCCATCTTGTATCACTCCTTCCAGCTTTTCGAAATAATCGGCCATGATATCCTCGGACGCCATGCCACCCTCAAGAGCTTGCTCGCGTTTCTTGTTTTCAAGTTGCATTGCCTTAACGCGTTCTTTCTGCTCTTTCTTATCGAGAGCGTCTTTCGTGCCCTCGTTGCCGTTCATCTTGGCCAGAAGCTCAATCGCTCGCATATCACCTTTCAGCGCCTTCTGCAAAAGCACCGTCGCAATTGCTGTCTGATTCGTTGCGCTCAAGCCCTTCTCTTCGAGCATTTCTTTTAGCTGTGGACTGAAGACGTCCATCTCCAAAATTTGATTGACTTTCTTTTTTAAGTCCGCTTTCTCCCTTCGAGCTTTGCCGGAGGCGATACCGCCTTTTCTTGAAATTTTTCTCGCTTCTTCCTCGGTTCGCTCATTAAACGGAATTAAGTTTTCATGCGACATCGCCTCCCTCCTTTCCGTTTTTTATTTTTTTTCTATTCGTACTTGTGCCAGTCGAAATTTTCTTTTTTCATTTTTTCATACAATCGAGGGTTTTGATTTTTTGAATACTCTTTTATAATCGCTTTTACTTCCCCTTTTGTTTTTTTGTCTAAATTTTTATATCCGCTTTTTGTAGCATATTTAGCGACAACGAATTCTTCGTTCAATCCAAACACCGAGCCAAGTCTTGCTTTGTTTTTTTGAAACATTGTCAAAAACCCTTTTGCACCTCTCGGAATATTTTTTAACCTGTATTCTCTATCCCCGAATTTTTTTATTTCGTCTATCCTATTGAATAAAAAAGACTTTGTTTTTTCTTGTTGTTTTGCTTCAGTTTGTATTGCTTCAGCTTTTACGCCTCCGCCACCAGATTTTTTTCCTTTTCCGGAGCTTGCTCCTCTACCGCCCATGTTTCAACCTCTCTGTCGTTTCGTTTTCAAAATAATGTACTTCAATATCTCCGTAGTCATATTCGACCTTACCGCCATATACCAGTAACCTTTTAGGCTTCAATAGCTCGATCATAACGTCCACACCGTCGCGCCATATTTCAAACTGTTCTTCGTTTTGCTTGACCCCGATCGTACTGATCGCAAGTGTAGCGCCCTCCGGCAATCCGTCAAAACAAAAAGAAAAACTGTCCGAATACGCCCACGATACCGTGGGAATAACCGTAAAGCCGTATCGTTGCATGATCTGACCAATCAACCTCGAGCGATACACGTTCCATACTTGCATAGCTACCGGCATATCGATATATAAGCTAAAGTCTGGCGTCAATACACAATCAAACTCGCCTAACTTCTCGATATAGTATTCCGGCCGTTGCCAGATCCTCTCGAATTGATAATCATCAAGAAAGAAATGCACTCCCGCGCCGTGATCCGGCTTGTTTAACACATAATTAAATCCCTGCAAACGTTCCGGTACATGATCCACGGGATCGAGGACGGGCATTTCAAAACGCCCTTCAGTTTTCGCTGGATCGAATAAGTCCAGATTATATTGATTTATTGTTGTTTCTCTGTGAAATTCTTTTTCTTCCTCTTTCTCTAGTTCTTCTGGTTTAAAATCAAAGCCAAGGTCTTCTTTCGGCAAGTCAAAGCCAAAATCTGCCATATCCACACTAAAGATCCCGTCCAGCTCATCTTTTAACATTTCGGTATCAAAGCCTGTGTCCATGTTTAGCTTGTTATGGACCAAGATATAGGCCTTTTTCTGATCCTCTGACAAGTGAGACAAGCGAATGACTTCCGCTTCAGCATACCCGAGCTGCTCGAGTGCTTGTAAGCGTCCGTGCCCCTCGATAATGATATTATTTTCATCAATCGCTATCGGGTCATTATTCCCAAACTCTTGAATTGATCTCTTGATCTTGTCGATCTGCTCTTGCGGGTGCAATTTCGCGTTTCCCTCGTATTCTCTCAGATCGGCTATTTTGACTTTTTCGATTTGCATTTTAAACCACCAAAAAACAGCCTCCCCAGAAAGGAATAGGGGGAGACTGAAAAGAAAAGTATAGAGTATAGAAATGTCTGGCAAGGGGAAGAACTAAAAGAACCTTACCAAAAGCGGACGGGCGGAATCGAACCGCCGAAACGAAAAAATTTTTAAAAAATATAAGGAGACCCCACAAACTGGGAAAGTTTTTTTATGAAAAGTAAAAAACGTGCTGCTGTAACTGTTGGCTTGTCCTGTCGTCCGCAATGAAGATCGTCGTTTCCTTCAATCTTCCGATAATACAATTTTATCACCTTTTTTCGTGCACTTTTCCCAACTTTCAGCGACTTTTTAAAAAAATACTTGTATATTTCTTTTCCAGCCCTTCGAAGAACGGTTTAATGATATGCCGATAAACTGAATTCTTTGACATAAAGAGCTCAAGTGCCACCCCTTCGACGTTTTTCGATCGCGTCACATATAAGGCCTTAATTGCCTCCCAGTTCGAGGGAGCGCACTCGCTTGTGTATTCTTCGATAGCTTCTGCGAGCGTATAGAGTCGAATCAATTCCGGATCATTTTCTTTGAGAATGACGTTTTTAAGAGCCTCTGGCGTGTTAGCTGCTGCCTTGCTCTTGATGAACCAATTCTCATCAAAGTTTTGATAAGGGAAAGTGATCTCTTCGATTCGTTCTTTGATCTCTTTGTCGAATGGATATCTTCGAAGTGCGTCGATTAGATATCCGTATCTTGTTTCAATTCTCAAGCTCCCCTCCTTTTCTAGCTTAAAGCTATTCACTTCTCTTTCTCGTAAACGTCAAAGACGTCATTTTTGTGACTATTCCGGAATTCCAACGCTTCGGCCTTCGTTGGGAACTCAAACTCCTCGAATTTTGCCGAATGATTGCAATCCCAGCGTGTCAGCTTGTTATACTTTCTTACGATATAGACTTTCACATTATCCCCCGACGCCGTTAATATCGGCGATTTCTTGTAATTTCTGCGCCATACGTGAGTTATAATCATTATTCAGCTTATTAATTATCACGTCTTGCATTGTGTTTTTTTCTTCGATCTTCTCGAGCTCGTCCTTTTGTGTTTGAATTGTCCGCTGTAGATCGCCGTTGCTCGTTTCAAGCGTCCGGACTCTTGCGTTAAGGTTAACGCATACCACAAATAGGACCAGCAAGATAAAAGCAAAATTCGCACGTATCAGCTTATCATTATTTGCCATTTTCCCGTCCTTTATTCTTTCTACTCAGTATGCTCACGATGATTGCACCGATAAAACCAATTAACCAGATAGCACCGATAATCAATTCTATGATGTCCGATAATGTCAAAGCAAAGATCATTTCTTTTCTCCCGTCAATCGGTTTATTTTATTTTTTATTTCAAGACTTTCTCCGTCCCCAAAACATACCAGCGTTGTTTCTTCTTTCCACTGACTTTTTGTGTATGGGTATCTGTTTGGTCTCATTTTGTTACTCCTTTATATATTTTGTTTTACCAAGGTCGATCATCAATAAATAGTGTTTTACAGTCTAAGCAAAGCATAATACTTACTGGTTTTGTCTCGCCTGTTGAATTATCAATATGTCGCCAATCAGTATGATGATGTTTTGTTGATGTTGAGTAGCAATTTGGACATACTACTTGATTCATTTTTATACCTCCTAATCTTTGTTATTCATAAAGGTTATGAAGCCCACATTAACATTGATAAAGATTTAAGGAACTGTTCTAATGTCATTCTGTTACCTCCAGCAATTCTGGATTTTCGTAGACGTTGCCGATGATTTCAAAGTGATAATAAGAGAGAAATAGCGGTTGCCATTCTGTTGTTCTGTTTTGCAACTCATCTACAAATTCGTAGATAAAACTTGCATAAGACCCATGCCATTTAACAATAGCTTTTCTGCCTTTATAATCGACTATATCTTTTTCAAAGATTTCCTTTCCGTTCTTATCTTTGAGGCCTGTTGATTGCATCAGGACAATTTCATCAAAGTCATAGTTGTCTATATCCCTTTCAACTGGCAACCCACTTTCAAAGTAGATTTTTTGTGTTATTATTTCTTTGTCTTCATAGTTAATACCAAGCAAGTCATCCGTTTCAACCATGCGTTTTCCTGTTTTTACCCACGCTCTAAATTTTGGAATCATCATTCCACCTCCTCGATATCAATCCCCGGACAATCAAACACCCAACCGAAGCCGGCGCTTTCAAGCATTTCCCGAGTGTGTTTTACGCGAAAATCTAACGGTTCACTTTCTCCACTAAAAAAATATTCATTCAAACTTATACGACAATTTAGGTAGTTGTAGCCTTCTTCTGCCCCTTTTACTTTAACAATATATCGTTTTTCTTTCTCAATATGATAGCCATTCACCCAAGCGTCAGCAAAAATATTTTGCCGATTCTTTTCATCTTCGCAAAACCATAGATTTACTTCTTCTGGTGCGTTTTCTAGTGCGAAATGTAAAGTCTTGTTTCGACCTCTCACGCAAGAGATCCAGTTTGCCACTGGCCGGGGGAGTGTGGCTTTCTCTTTTTGTTCGTCCAGTTGTTCAATGAGTTTAATTGCTGCGTCTATTTCGATGTATTCATTTTTATTTCCGAAAAGATTTTTTAAACCTTCTATCCGTTCAATCAACTCCTGCTTATTCATTCTTCCACCTCCTCGATATCAATCCCCGGACAATCAAACACCCAACCAAATCCATCTTCTTCCAATTCTTTTCGGGTGTGTTCCCCTCGTTTTGAGCTATCGTTGTAAGTTCTCGCAAAAAAATATCTTTT
>SKEN01000487.1_pt1 | contig 27956 bp, 21 predicted proteins | sample 4826711 | NCBI WGS metagenome assembly SKEN01 (sample SAMN11008808, study PRJNA524170) | human gut metagenome | biome: Human fecal sample; material: Feces; isolation source: fecal sample from pouch patient p39 | host: Homo sapiens | place: Israel: Tel-Aviv | collected 2015-02-10 | reverse complement strand
ATATTAATTATTTAGATTTTGAAAAAGAAGGGTATAAGTTTTTTAAAGATAATAATTTAACACCAACAGTTTTTAATCGAGGAAAATTTTTTGATTATGTAAAAAATATTTCACTGGAAGAGAATAAGGTATTAGTGATTGATAATTTGGAAATAATTCAAAATATATTATTTGCTAAAGAAGAGTTTCAAGAGTTTTTTAAAGAGATGGAGCTACAAAAATTTAAAAATAAAGTTATTTTTATTTTTTCTAATATAAGGATAATGAAACTAAAAAAAGAATTAAAATCATATTATCCAGAAAAGAATATAATCATAGGAGATCAGAATGAGGATTAAAGATATATTAAGTATTAGAGAGTTTGAGCCAGTTGTAGACTTAACATGGGGATTAAATATTGATGAACATGAAAGAATGTTATCAAAATATATAATGACAGATGAAATAGCCGAAACTTTTGTAGAAATTTTAGAAAGTTTTAATATGGTTAGAAGTAAAAAAAGAATAGAAAATTTAAATGGAGATATAAATACTACTGCTAAAAGAGCACATATTTTATCTGGACAATATGGTACAGGTAAATCATATTTTTTATTGATGCTTAGTATTATTTTAGAAATGAAAAATAGTTCTTTAGCAACTAAAATGATAGAGCATTTTAAAGATTTTCCAGAGTTACAATATCAATTACAATACATTCAAGATAGAAAAAAATATTTTGTTGTAAGAATAAATGGAGAAGCACAAAATGAAAAAGAGTTTGTAGATGTTATCCAAAGTACTGTAATTGAAGCTATGGAAAAGGAATTTAAAAATCTAAAAATGACAGCGGTATATTCATCTGTAGCAGAAATATTGAAAAATGCATATCCAATATATTCAGAAAAAATAGATGAGTATTTGGAAAAAAATGATGATACTATGGAAGATTTATTAGCAAGTCTTTCAAATTCATCAAGAGATGGGTTAAATAAAGCAAGAGAAATAATAAAAGGTGTATTAAAGCTTGGAGTTAAAGTTGAAGTTGGCACTTTGAGTGATTTTTTAGATAAAGTAAACGAGGAATTAAAAGCAAATGGTTATAATGAATTAGTGATAATATTTGATGAATTTTCAGCATATATAACAGCATCAGTTGAAAATAAAAGAATAAATAAAGATTTAGCATCAATTCAAGCTTTGTGTCAATTAACGGCTAAAAGTGCACAAAAAAATGTAGCATTTATAGCATCGATTCACAAAGATTTTAATACAATTTCTGAGATGTATGGTATAGGAGTAAAACAAGAATTAGATAAAATAGCAGGAAGAGTAGAAACACATACTTTAAAATTTGAGCAAGGAAATGAACTTATAAAGAATACATTGAATCTTGATAAAGTAAATTTTCAGTTGTATAAGAATAAGCATGAGGAATTTATTGATAAATTAGAAAAAAAATATAAACATGATTTTTTGGATTTTTATCCAATACATCCAGCTACAATAGAATATCTAACACCAATTTCTCAAATATTTGCTCAAAAAACTAGAACAACTTTAGGATTTATAAAAGAAGTTGTTAAAGAGAGATATTTTTCAAGAAGTGTAGAAGAGAATGGAAAACTTAATTTAGTAACTTTAAGTGATTTATTTGAATCTTTTGAAAATGCTATAGATAATAAAAATCCTGAAATTATAAATATATATAATCAAAATATAAATGGTTATCCAGAAGAAAGTGAAGTAGTTCAATACTTAAGAGCAATAACAATAGCTTATTCGAGCTCACTATCTAAAACAGGAGCAAAATCTGAATTAACAGCAGAGGATTTAAAAGATATCTATCAAGAGGAATCAGAAGAGAAAGTAAGAGAAAATTTAAATAAACTTGTAAGTACTAATTATTCAAATGTTATTATGAACAATGGAGCATATAGATTAGTAGCAGGAACAGGTGGAATAAAACTTGATAAAAAAATATCAGAAGAGATGGATAAAATATCACCTACAAATGTAATGAAAACTATTTTAGAAAAATCAGAAAGTAGAATATTTATTAAAAGAAATTATTCATTAAAGTATAATTTGGGATTTTTTCCATTTGATGTAAATATAGATTCTATAAAACTTAACGTAGAAGAATTAAAAAATAGAAATATAGATTCTTTAGCATCAAGTAGAGGATACGGAAAAATAATATTTGTTGTTCCAGATTTTTATGAAAAATATGATAAAGAATCTTTAATTGAGAGTTACAAAGAATCCTTTAAAGGAGTAAATAAAAATATCTGTATTGCTTTTGTAAATGATATAGCTTTTAAAGAGCAAGATTTAAAAGAGTATGGAGCATTATTAAAAATAGAGAATACAGATAAAGAAGTTGCAACAAATGAAGAGATTAAAAAAATTATCGTAAAAAGAAGACGTAAATTAGAAGATAAAATAAGAAATAAATATCTTAGAAAATTTAGTAATTTAAAGAATTTTACTTTTATATTTGGAGAGGGAAATGTTGAAACGACTCTAAGAAGTGAAAGGAAATTTTTTGAACAATTATTATTTAATTTTTATACAAAGTTTCCAAGAGAAATAAAAGTTGAAAACTTTAATACAAGAGCTGGAATTAATGATATTACTAAAATGTGTATAGATAGAGGTGTTGGAGAGTTTGCTAAAAATGATACATCTTCAGCAGTAAAACAACTAAAAATGTTATTAAAACCTTTGGATTTAATAGAATTTACTGAAACAGTAAGTGGATTTAAATATCAATTAAAAATGCCTAGTGAAGGTGCTAGTGAAATATCCAAAGAGATTATGAATATTATTTTAGATGAAAAAATAGAATTATGGGAAAAATATAATCTTTTACAAGAGGCTCCTTATGGGTTATCAGAAAAATTAGTTGATGTATATTTATTTGTGGCTAGTAAAACAGGAAAGATAGTAATTTCTACAAATAGAGAGAATGAAAAAGAAAAGCAAATTAGCTTAGATGCTAAAACATTAGAAGAAGTTTCTAGAAGTCCTAGAGATTATAAAATAGAAAAAAATGAAGAGTTTTTGATACCAATAGAGGTTGAATCTATTTGGAATGCTTTAAATAGTTTAAGAATAGTTAAGCAAAGTAAAGCACGAGCCTTTAAAGCTAAAAGCAACAATGATTTTAATCCATTTTTAATTTTAAGTAGTGAAATAAAGACTATTTTAGAAAATTTACAAGATAGAGAAAAACGTTTAAAAGCAAGAGGAGTAAAAACTAAAAAATTAAAAGTTTTAGTAGATAGATTAAGAGAATTATCTAATATTTTAAAGCCAGAAGAGTTTTTTAATAAGATGGTAGAGTTGCCAAATATTTTTAATAAAAGTGAATTTAATCAAAATATAGAGGAGTTTAAAAGTTTTTTAATTAAATTACAAATGTTAACGAGCAAGATAGTAATGAGTTATGAAAAATGCAGTATATTAATTCCACATTTAGATGAAAGAATATATGATTTAACTGGATATAGAGATTTAAAAGATAAATTAAGAGAAGTGGATGAATTATTAAAATATTATCAAAATGATTTTTTAAATGTAGCTTTAGTTGAAAAGTTAGAAGAAAAAACAATTCAGCTTTTAAAAGAATATAATAATGAATATAAAGTTAGACACGACTCATATCATAAAGAGTTTGCGAAGTTAAGAGGAGAATTTTTAGAAGAGTTAAAAGACAAGCTTCAAATAATAGGAACACTAAAAAAGTTAGATTTAAAAAATATATCTTCATTAGACGACTTTTATGATAATTTGAAAAACTACGAAAAGTGTGAAGTTATTGAGCTAGAAGATGAAATATCAGCGTGTAAAATGTGCGATAAAAGAGATTTAAAAAAATTAGAAGGAAAACAAACTTCTTTAAACGATTTATTTGTTCAATATAAGAAAAGAGTTTTGGGAGTTTATCAGAGTTATGATGATGGATTAAGAGAAAATAGTATAAAAGAAAACTTGATAAATAGTGATAGTTACAAAAATATTATTTTTGCATTAAATAGAGTTTCAAATGAAGAAACTACAGGAACGGAAGTTAGAGAAATAGAGACAGAATTTAACATGATAGAAAAAGAGATTAATGTATTATTAAGAGAGAAAAATTTAGAACCAATTAGAGAAAGAAATATAGAGTTTGAAGAGTTAACACAAGAGTTATTATTGGAACTTCAAGGAACTGGACAAAAATATCTAAGTTTAGAAGAAGTTAAAAATAGATTTAATAGTATTATAGAAAAACACAAAGCACAGGAGATTATGAGTGCAAAAATATAGGTGGGGCTATGATAAAAATTATAAAAGATATATCTAAAGAGTATTATTCTTTGGAAGAATACATAATAGTAAAGGATTTGGAATCTTATTTTGAAGCTAGAAGTAAATTTTTTAAAAAATATAAAGAAAATGAAAAATTTCAAATTGTTATAAAAAATAAAAAGTATTTCTCTTTATTTTTAGATTTTGAACAATATGAAAGTGTAAAAGTGGAAGAGGTATACGAAGTTAAAGGGCCTGAAGTAAATTTAGGTCCTAAAGACAATCTATTTAGAGTTCTTTTAAATGCTTTAAACTATCCTAATAATTCAAAAAAAATAATAGAGATTTTAGAAAAACAGTATTTTACAGAAGTTAAATTTCTTTTAAATGAAAAAAATAGAACAATAGAAAATTATTTAGAACTTTTAACTAATATTGTTATCTTTTCAAAATATAAGGAGCATAATTTTAATATATTATTAGATGAAGTTGCTACTCTGGAACTATATAAATTGGGAAAGACAAATTTAAATTTACAAAAAAGTTTTTCCTATGAAAGAGAAGAGTTAAAAAACTATATTTCTAAATGTGATAAAAAATTAAGGGAAGATAGTAAAAAAATGTCTTTATTTAATGAGTTTCCAGAGGAGAGATATTTTGGAGAAATAAATGGTATTTTACCTTTTGAAAAAGAATATTTCTTAAAGAGAAATATTGAAAAAATGAATCAACTAAAAGGGTATGATATTATTTTGATAAATTTGGAAAAAGCTGAGATTTTTTTTAATGAATCATATTTAGATATCAAAAATATAGTTAAAGCTTTGATAAAAATAGATAAAAATAGAAGACAAGATAAAGTAACTATACAAGATTTTCAAGAGTTTTTTATGGAAATATATTTAAATTATAATAGTCTTTCATCTGAAAAAAATTTAGAGAGTTTAATAGAAAATATTGAAAAGAAGTATAGAGTTAATTTATTTTCATTAAAGCAAAGCATAAAAAATATATGGAGTGAAGCTAATAAAAAGTTTGAAGAATTTTATTTAAAAAATTATAGTTTATTATATAGCTCTTCAGAGCAAAGAGGGCTAGATTATGCAATCGAAAATAGCTATAACACTTTAAATAACAATAGAAATAATTTATATATTTTTATAGATTGCCTAAGATATGATATTTGGTTAGGAATAAAAAAATATATGCAGCAAAAAGGCTTTAATTGTCATTTAGATAAAGTTATTTTGAGTGGTATACCAACAGTGACAAGTTATTGTAAAAAGATTCTATATACTGGGAAAAAATATAACCAAATTGAGTCAAAAGATTTTTTTAAAAGTGATGTTGTAAAAATAATCTCGATGGATGACTTAAAAGAAGAAAGTACAAAAGAAAACTTTCTTTATGAGATATTAGATTTAGATAATTTCTTTCATAATATAAAAGATTTAACAGAAGAGTACCTACAAAATACAATAGAATTAAAATTAAATAAGTTATTGGATAATATAGAAAAAGATAGATTTAATATAATAATTATGACTGATCATGGAGCAATGAGACTTTATGATGATAATTTAAATAGTTTTAGATATAAGGATATATTAACTGAAAGAGGATTACAAGTTGAAAATCATGGTAGATATATAAAAGTATTTTCTAATATATATGATGATGGTATATATAATGAGTTAGATACATTATTTGAAAAAGATAATAGTTTTTATACATTAAATAGAGAGGCTATGCCTAAGTACTATTTACCACTTTCGGAAAAAGAGAAGGAAAACTATTTTTACTTAATTTATAAATATGGAAAATATCCTAAAAAAACTGGTGAGTTCAATCATGGAGGAATAAGTTTTGAAGAGGTTTTAATCCCATATGGTGTATTTAAAACAGAAGAAAAAGAGTTTATTCCTGTTAAATTAGAGATAAAATCAACTGAAATAAAAAATGATTCTAAAGCTGAAGTTGATATTTTGATAAAAAACAGTAATATAATTCAAAATTTGAAAGTAAATTTAAAATATCAAAATTTAACAAAAGAATATAAAGAAGTAGAGGGAAATAAATTAATTCAAATACCTTTAGAACTAAAAGAAAATTTAGAAGGTGAGTATAGAGATATTGCAGAAATAGAATTTTATTTTGAGGGAGAAAAACATTCTTTTAAAGAAACGTTAGTATTAAAAATTATAAAAAACCAAAGATTAGCAATGAATAAAAAATTAAAGAGTAGCAGGTCTTTACTTTAGATACTAGTTGAATTGAGGAGGAGAAATGGAGTTATGGGAAAGACTTCTAAAAGATAATTTTGGAAGTGCAGTGGTAGATAAACCCAAAGCTATAAAAAATGAGATACAGGGACTACCTAGATATGTATCAGAGTATCTTTTGGGGTATTTTTGTGAAGATGAGATAACAGAGGATGGATTAAAAGAAACTAATAAATATATTCATGAACATAGAATAGATAGTAGAGAAAAAGAGAAATTTAAAAATAGTTTAAGAATAAATGGAAGCTTAAAAATAATTGATAAATTTAAAGTAAAAATCAATTTAGGAAAAAATAAGAAAAAGCCAACACAGATGGAAATTCCTAGTTTAGGAATAACAGATGCGGAAGTTAATGATAAAGTGCTAACAGACCACCCAAGATTATTGATAGATGGACTTTGGGGAATGGGAGAAATTTATTATGACGATGAAGAGAAAGATATTAGATTAATAAATTTTAAACCTTTTCAGTTGTCAGAAATAGATGTAGATGAATTAAAAGGAGCAAGAGAGCAATTTGATTCAGAACATTGGTTAAATACAATGATAAGTACTGTAGGGCTTAATTATGAAAATTATACTAGGAGAGAGAAGTTAATACTTCTTTCTAGATTAATACCGATGGTTGAAAATAACGTATTTATGATGGAATTTGGAAGTCCTGGAACAGGAAAAACTTATGTTTACGAAAATATAAGTTCATACTCTAGAGTTATTTCAGGAAGTAAAGTATCAGGACCACAACTATTTTATAACCTAACAACTAAGCAAGATGGGTTGTTGGTCCAGTATGATGTTTTACTTTTTGATGAAATTGATAAAATTCAGAAAAGTGGACTTCAAGAAGATGTAAGTACAAAGTTATATCAATATTTGGCTTCAGGAAAATTTGATCGTGGTGGAGTTGAAAAAGTAAGTGAATGTGGAATAATGATGGTTGGAAATTTACCTGCGGGATATTTTGAACAAAAAGATTTATTAAAAAATCTTTTACATGAAACTAATACTCATTCTGCATTTTTAGATAGATTAGCTGGAGTTGTTCCTGGTTGGGAAATAAAAAGTATAGGAAATCCAAATAAAGCTTATACAAAAAATTTAGGTTTTGCAGCTGATTATTTTAGTGAAATTCTTCATAAATTAAGAAGAGTAAACTATCAGTATATATTAAATAGAATTAGATTAGAGCACGCTTCAACAAGAGATGTGATTTCAATAAATAAAATAGTTAATGGAATGATAAAATTAGTTTATCCAGATGGAAATTTAACTGATGAAGAGTTGGAAGAGATTGTAGGATTAGCTGTAGAATACAGACAGTTTGTTGTAGATCAAAATTATAGAATAAATAAAGATAAAACTTTTGATAAACAAATTCAATATATGATTATAAGAGATATGTAATACAAATTGTAATACACTAGTTTTAGGCATCTCTATGATGTATTTAATATAGTTTAAATGGATTTTTTAGAGGTGTCTATACTTATGAGTCCAAAAATAAATAAGACGCTTAAAATTAAAATAAGAAGGTCAAAAAAATAGTAAAAATAGGTATTTTTTATAAAAAAATGTAATGAAGACTTTTATTTTGATGTTTTTTTTATAAAAGTATTTGAAAAAAGGTACAAAAAGAGAGGTTAGATGATCTGTGATAAATGTGGAATATGTTGTAAGAACCTAAAATTAAGTGATGTTTACATCAATTTACATAATGGAGATGGAATATGTAGATACTTAGATTTAGAAACTAATTTATGTACAATATATGAAAATAGACCAATACTTTGTAATTTAATAGAATCATATAATAAATATTTTTCAGAAATTTATACAGAAGAGGAGTTTTATAGATTAAACTTTGAAGTATGTGAGAAATTAAAGAGGGGTGAATTTATTGGAAAATGAGAAAAGAAAAAAACTTAGTACAGAAGAGATTGGAGCTATAAATAGAGATATAATTCAAAAGCATGGAGAAGGAACTAGCCAAATTTTACAGGCATTAAAAGGTGAAAGATATGATGGATTAGGGAATGATATAGGTCACCGAGGGAGAAGTTTGGAAGAAATTAGCAATTATAAAATCAGTGATAAATATAGAGAAACAAATATAAAACAGCAGTCTGGATTTTCAGCGGAATTAATAAAAGAATCAAGAGATAACTCTGAAGCAATTAAAAATGGAAATAAAATTAGAACTAGAACTACTGATGGGATAGGGGAAACAAATAACCAAAAACATGATCACTATAAAATAGATGAGTTAGGAAATATAACTGAAGGCAGTCAAATGAAGTTTTATTCTTCACCAGAGGATTTAGTAAAAAAACTATCTGATAAAAAGTGGAGTAAATATGCTGATTCACCAATTGATGTTCCTACTGAACAAGTGGAAGAAATAAAAAGAATAGCTAGAGAAGAAGTTGAAAAATTGAGAACTCAAGCTAAAATGGCAAAATCTAGAGGAGACATACATCTTTACGAAAAAAAGTTAGATGAAGCAAAGGCATTAGAAAATATTGAAAAAAATGTTAGAGATTCAGGAGTAACAAGAGAAGAAGCAATAGAAGCTAGAGTATCTCCAAATAAATTTGTGGCAAAAGAGGTTTTAAAGGAATCTCACGCAGCAGGAAAAAGTGCAGCTAAAGGAGCAATGATTTTATCAGGAGCTATATCTTTTGGTCAAAATGCTTATTTAGTTATGAATGGAGAGAAAGAATTGAACGAAGCATGTTGTGATGTAGCTAAAGAAGTCGCTTTAGCTAGTGGAACAGCTTATATTATAGCTGGAACAGGTACTGCATTAAAAGGATTTATGCACTCTTCAGGAAAAGAAGTTTTAAGAAGAGTGGGAACAACTAATGCACCAACACTAATAGTTACAGGAACTTTAGAAATAGCAAAATCTTTAAAAAAATATGCCGTTGGAGAAATAACCGAGACAGAGCTATTAGAAGAATTAGGAAAAAAAGGAACTGGAATGATAGCAGCATCATACGGAGTGACAGTAGGTGGAATAATAGGAACAGCAATTTTACCTGGAGTTGGAACAACAGTAGGTGCTATTGTAGGAAGTATGGTAGGTTATACTGTGAGTAATTTGATATATGATGAATGTTTAAATGTTTTAAAAAGAAGAGATGTGTCTATAGAAAGAAGAAGAATTATTGAAGAAATTTCAGTTGAAGCTATAAAAAAATTAGAAATTTATAGAAAGATTTTAATAGAAGAAAATAATATGGTTTTAAATGAGAGAGATTTGATAATAGAGGATATTTTAGTTTCAATAAAAAATAGTAATTTAGATATGTTAACAGAGTCTATTAATAAATTAGGGAAATCTTTTAAGAAAAACTTACAATTTCAAAGTTTTGAAGAGTTTGATGATGTTATGAATGATGAAAATTTAAATATAATATTATAAAATAGGGGAGGAAGTTATTATGCCATTACCATTTGTATTAGGTGCAGTTGTAGCAAAAGTAGCCTTGGGAGCTGCAGTAACAGCAGGTGTAGTTGGAGCAGCAAAAGGAGTAAAGGGGGTTATGGATTCTAAAGAAGCTGATGATGTTATGGAAAGAGCGGAAAGGATTTTAAATAGAGCAAAGGAAAGTATAGAGGCTCAAAAAGAATCAACAGCATTTGCTTTGAAAAAATTAGGAGAAGCTAAAATAGAAGTTTGTTCTAATTCAATGAGAGAGTTTCTATTTTATTTTAGTAAAATAAAAAATATAACATTATCAGATGTGATGGATCAAGATGAATTGAAAAATTTAAATTATAATTCGGAAAGTTTGAAATCGATGGAGTATGTATCTTTAAATGCTACAGAGATAATGAAAAGTGGACTTGGAGGAGTTGCAGCAGGAACTCTTTTAGCTTGGGGAAGCTATAGTGCTGTTGGAGCCTTAGGAGCTGCATCAACTGGAATTGGGATTGCTGGCTTATCTGGAGCGGCAGCAACGAATGCTACTTTAGCTTGGTTAGGTGGAGGAAGCTTAGCAGCAGGAGGAGGAGGAATGGCCCTTGGAACTGCAGTTTTAGGCGGATTAATTGCAGGACCTGCTTTACTTATAGCTGGCGGAATATTTGGAGCTAAAGCTGAGGAAAAATTAAATAATGCATATAGTAATTTAAGTGAAGCTAAAGTTATAGCAGAAAATTTAAAAGTAGCAGGAACAGAATTAGAAAATATAGATAATATAACATATCAAATTTTAGAAATTTTATTTACTTTAAAAAAATATTTAAATGTGGGAAATGAAAATCTAGCTAGATTAGTAAATAAAAGTATGGATTGGAAAACGTACTCTTTAGAAGAGAAACAAACTATAATGGAAGTTTTAAAATTAGCTCAAGGAATTAAATTAATTGTAGATACACCTATTTTAAATGAAAGTGGGGTAATTAGTGAAGAAGCTAAAAATCTATTAAAAACTCCTGAAGTAAATGAGGAGAAAAAACAGATAGAGAAATCTGAAGCTATAAGTAAACCAAAGTTTTGTAGTGAGTGTGGAGAGAAATTAAAAGAAGTAGCTAAATTTTGTTCACAATGTGGAGCTAAAATAGCCTAATAAAATATATGTTAATAATATTCTGATTAACATTTCAAAAAATGACTAATCAGTCATTTTTTTATTGCTTATTTTCAGGAAAAGGTGTAAACTAACTATCAAGACTGAAAATAAAGGAGTAAATTTAAAAAGTAAAATATGAGTGAAAAAAATATGACGTTAAAAGATGGAAATATAAAGAGTTTACTATTAAAATATTCTATTCCAGCAATAATAAGTATGTTAGTAAGTGCTTTATACAATGTAGTTGACAGAATTTATATTGGAAATATGCCAGAAGTTGGAACATTAGCTATAACAGGGGTAGGAGTTACATTACCATTAGCTAATATAGTTTTAGCTTTTTCAATGTTAATAGGGATAGGAGCTACAGCAAATATCTCTATAAAATTGGGAGAGGATAAAAAAAGAGATGCAGAAAAAATAGTTGGACATATTATTACACTGTCTATAATTTTAGGAATAGGAATAACAATACTTGGAGCTCTTTTTATGGAGCCGATACTAAAAAGCTTTGGAGCTAGTGATATAACATTTAAATATGCCAAAGATTATATCAGTATTATTTTATATGGAACTGTATTTAATATAATGGGTTATGCTTTAAATAATATTATTAGAGCTGATGGAAGTCCAAAAATTTGTTCGGCTATAATGGTTTTTAGTTGCTTAGTAAATATTATTTTAGATCCAATATTTATATTTGTACTGAATTTAGGAGTAAAAGGTGCTGCTTATGCTACTATATTTTCTCAAATTGTGACACTAATTTTATCATATGCTTATTTTAAAAGTAAAAGGTCAGATTTGAAAATAAAAAAAGAGTATTTTTCTTTAGATTTAAATATTATAAAACTTATTTTGTCCATTGGAATATCTCCATTTGTAATGCAATTAGCTACAAGTATGGTTCAAGTAATAAATAACAATGCTTTAAAAACTTATGGTGGAGACTTAGCAATTGGAGCTATGACAACAGTTAATGCAGTTGCTCTTCTTTGTTTTATGCCTGTATATGGAATATCTCAAGGAGCTCAACCAGTTATTGGATATAATTATGGAGCAAAACAGTTTGATAGAATGAAGGAAGCTCTTAAAATATCTATGGGAGTTGGAAGTTTAATATTTTTTGTAATACTGTTTTTTATAGAAAGTTTTCCAATTACAATAGTTAAAATGTTTAATAATGACCCAACGATTATAAAAATGTCAGTAGAAGGAATGAGAATATACCTAATTGCAATGCCAGCAATAGGATTAGCAATGGCTGGAAGTAACTACTTTTTAGCTGTAGGTAAAGGAAAAATAGCTATGTTTTTAAGTTTATTAAGACAAGTTATTTTATTAATTCCGTTAATAACAATTTGTTCAAAACTTTTAGGATTACGAGGAATATGGTTAGCTTGTGACTGATATAATAGATTGTAAGATTTTGTTAGAGAACCTTGCAAATTTTCGTGAGAGGAGAATGCTTGATTTTTTCTAAAAAATATTGTAATAAAAGTAGTCATTAAATTACAAGGAGATGGCTGCTTTGAAAGGACTGTATATGTTTGAAGAAATAAAAAAGTTAAAGGCATTACCTCTAAAATTAAAAGAATCTCAAGTTGCTAAACAATTGAATATTGATACTAGAACAGTTAAAAAATATTGGAATATGACTGAACAAGATTTTGTAAATCTTGTAAAAAAACTTAATGAAAGTAAATCAAAATCAGTATTAGATCAATATAAAGATGAAATATTAGGATTCTTAACAACTTACAAAAGTTTTACTGCTGCTCAGGTTTATGACCGTTTAAAAGAACAACATATTAATTTTAATTTATGCGAAAGTAGTGTTAGAAATTACGTTGCTAAATTAAGAGAACAACATAATCTTAATAAAAAAATTAAAGAACGTGAATATGTTGCTGTGGAAGAACTTCCTATGGGAAAGCAAGCGCAAGTAGACTTTGGAGAAATTATTCTTTATGATATTGAAAATAAACCTGTAAAAGTATGGACTTTTGCCATGGTATTATCACATTCAAGATATAAATATGGTTATTGGCAAGATAAACCATTTAATGCTCAAGATTTTGTAGATGTACACAATAAAGCCTTTCAGTACTTTGGTGGAATTCCAGAAGAAATTGTGTATGATAGAACGAAAGTAGCGTTAATAAATGAAAATGAAGATGGAACTTTTAAACTCTGTAAAACTTTTGAAGAATACGTTGAGAAAGTTAAATTTAAACCTGTGTTTTGTAAACCTTATGATCCAGAAAGTAAGGGAAAAATAGAAGCTGTTGTTAAATATTTTAAGTTTAATTTTGCTAATCATAGAACATACAAAGGGGTTGATAATCTAAATGCAGCTTTTCATAGATGGTTAGAGCGAACTGGAAATACAAAAATTCATCAGACAACAAAAAAAGTGCCATCAGAAGTATTTTCCCTGGAAAGACAATACCTTTCTGATAAGCACTTATCTAAAGACACCCAAATTATACAGCATAGAGTAAAAAAAGACAATACGATTTCTTATGAAGGTAATAGATATTCTTTACCTAAAGGAACATATAGCGCTCATAGAGACGTGGTTTTAAATATTGTTGGAGATTTACTCGAAATTAAAACATTAGATTTAAACCTAATAATTTCATATAAAATAACTAGTGGAAAAGGTAGATTAATTCAGAAAGAACCCTATCATAGACAAGTAGATAAAGGAATTTCAGAGCTTAAAGCTGAAATATTTGAACAATTTAAATATAATGAAAAATTAATGGAATATATTGAAAAATTAATAGTTTCTGATCCTAAAAATGTTAGAAGAAACCTAGTTAAGTTGCAAACTTTAGGGAATGAGTTTTCTTTGAACTTTTTAATTGGAGGTGTAGAATACGGCCTTTTAAAAGGTGATTTATCATTGGCAACTTTAATTTTAAAAGTTAAGCAATATGCATTACCTGTGAAAAAAGAAGCGATTTTGCAAAGTGATCTGATACCTAAAATTTGTGATGTAAAAACACGTAGTATTTCAGAATACCAAAATGTTCAGGAGGAAGGACTATGAATGATCTAGATATTTTAAGAGATATGGCAAACCAACTAAAACTTTCTACTTTAAAAACTAGCATTATGAAATTTATTGAAGAAGCAGAGCAAGGAAGTGAAACATATAAAGAATTCCTTTTTAAGATACTAAAGGCTGAAGTTGAACGAAAGGAAAAGGATGCTTTAAGAAACCGAATTAAAAGAGCAAGGTTTCCTTATTCAAAAGAGATAGAAACTTTTGATACAACTTTTCAAAAATCTATTGATAAAACTAAAATAAATATTTTAAAAGAAATGAAATGGATTGATAACATGTATAACTTAATCTTCTTGGGACCACCTGGAGTAGGAAAATCTCATTTGATGATAGGGTTAGGCTATCGCGCTGCAGAATTAGGATATCAGGTATTGTTTCTTACTATGAGTGAATTAATATATTTTTTAAAGAATAAGGCTGATTGTAGGAAATCAAGAGAGGTAATAAACCGCTTAAATAAATGTGATTTACTAATGATAGATGAAGTTGGATATATTCCATTAACCAAGGAAGATGCTAATCTATTCTTTGAAATCGTAAGTGGACTTCATGAAAAAACATCAATTTGTATAACATCAAATAAAGATTTTAGTCAATGGACAGAGCTTCTTCAAGATGAAGCTCTAGCCACTGCAATATTAGATCGGTTGGTTTACAGATGCCAGGTATTCAATCTAAAAGGTAACAGCTATCGGCTAGAAAATAGAGAGACTATCTTCAAGTAAAAACTTGCAAATACCACTCACGAAATTTTGCAAACTCGAATCAATTTTTTTTACAAATATGATTGACGTTCACAAGCTCAACCAATAGCAGATACAATAAGTTCTGTTATAACAGTTATAATGCTAAAAAGAAATCTGCCAAAGAAAGTGGTAGTTTAGAAAACATTATATTTTTTAAAGGATTTCAATGTTTTTTTAGTATATTTCTACAACTATATTAATTAGGAGGTTTAGAAATGATACTTTTTTATAAAAAAAATTCAAAAGAATCTGAAGAGGTTATTGAGATTTTGAAAGACTTTGAAAATGTCAAATATGTAGATGTTGAAGAGAATAAATCACTTGTAGAAGAGTATTCAGTTAAAGTCTTTCCAACTTTAATTGTTTCAACAGATGACGATATTAGTGAAGAAAATGTATTTGTTGGATTAAAAGAGATTGAAAGTTTTCTTGAGGTTGAAGAAGAAGATTTTTAATATTTAATTTCTTGTAAAATAAAAAAGGTTCTTTCAATTAATATTAGAAAGAATCTTTTTTTATTATAAAGTGATAGTTAATTTTTATTTTCAAAAAATAACTTTTTGGAAACAGGTTTAGAAAAGAGGTAGCCTTGTCCTACAAAGATACCATTTTTTTTTAAAAATTCTAATTCTTCTTGAGTTTCTATTCCTTCTGATACCATTTTTAAATTTAAACTTTTTATGACTTTAATTAAACTTTCGTACATAATTTTTCCTTTTTTACTTTTACTAACACTTTCTAAAAGTGTTCTATCAAATTTTACCGTTTGAATATCTAAAATTGGCAAAATAGCTGCGGTTGAGTGTCCTGCTGTAAAGTCATCTAGTGATATATTTATCTTATTATCTCTAAGTTTTTTTATTTTTTCCATTAACTCTTTTAAATCAGAACTAAAAATGCTTTCAGTTAATTCAATTTCTATATTTTTTCCATTTAAACTATATTTTTTTAAAAGCTTTAAAACTCTTTCAACGACATCTTTTTTTTCTAAAGTTAACATTGAAAAATTAAAAGATATTACAAAATCATCTTTAACCTTACCTGTAGCAATCCATTCTTTAGAGATTTTAATAGCTTCTTCTGCGACTTTAAAATCAATTGTATCGATTATTTTTAATTCTTCGGCGATTGGGATAAATTCATTGGGATAAATTTCACCTAATATATTATTTTTCCATCTTGCTAAAACTTCAGCACCAACAATTTGACTTGGATCATCTAAAGAAACCTTAGGCTGAATTAATACATAAATTTCTTCGATACTTTCCTTTACTATTTTTTTTATTAAATTTTCTCTTTTTTTTAATTTTAAAAATGTTTCATTTGTTTCGTAAACTGTATGACCATATATTTTTTTAGCTTCATACATTGCAAAATCTGCATTAACAAAAGATAACTCTATTTTTTCGTATTCTTGTTTGCGATGTGCCCCAATACTTGATTTAACGTCATATTTTTCTAAAAAATAACTTTCTTTTAGTCTAGTTTTTAATATTTTTAAAATATTATTATATTCTGTATTTTTTAAAAAGCAGTAAAATTCATCTCCTGATATTCTAAATATATTATTCTCTCCAAACTCATCTCTGAACACTTTTTTTAAAATGCTTGCATATTCAACCAGAACTTTATCTCCAATGTGGTGACCATATGTATCATTAACTTCTTTGAAATTATCTAAGTCTATTAAAATTGCAACCCCTGTTTTTAAATTGTTTTTTAAACAAAATCTATTGTATTCACTTCTATTAAAAAATCCAGTTAAAGGATCAAATATTTCATCTCTTACAACTTCTTTATCAACAGTTTTAAAAAGTAAAACTGCACTCATAGCTGTAAATAATGATGAGGCAACAATTGCCAAATTTTCTTTCATTTTAAATTTCCCCCATGCTAATTTATTCTAATTGTTATTATATATTATAAAATCATTTTTTCAAAATAGATTTATACTCTAAAAATTTTTTGCCATTTTTAGAATAATATTACAACATGATTTAAAGAAATTGTATTAATAGAGTAGTATTTTCAGTACATTGTGTAAAATAAAAAAACGATATAAAGAGACACTGGTGTTTAAAAAAAATTTACATTGTTAACTTTATGTAAACTTTGATATAATATTTTTTGTTAAAAAAATTGTTATAAATTAGGAGGTATAAAATAATGTTTAGAAAATTATTTGCAGAGTTCTTAGGAACTTTTTGGTTAGTTTTAGGAGGGTGTGGAAGTGCTGTTTTAGCGGCAGGATATCCAGAGCTAGGAATTGGGTTTACTGGAGTAGCTTTAGCTTTTGGATTAACAGTTTTAACTATGGCATTTGCAATAGGACATATATCAGGATGTCATTTAAATCCTGCTGTTACAATAGGATTATTTACAGCTGGGAAGTTTGATAAAAAAGAGGTTATTCCATATATATTAGCTCAAGTTGTAGGAGGATTTATTGGAGGATTAGTATTACTTGCAATAGCTTCTGGTTCTTCAACTTTTATTTTAGATAACGGATTTGCATTGAATGGTGTTGGAGCTCTTTCTCCAAATGGGTACTCATTAGCTTCTGGAGTATTAACAGAAGTAGTATTAACAGCTATGTTTTTATTTATAATATTAGGATCAACATCTGAAAAGGCTCCAAAAGGATTTGCTCCAATAGCTATTGGATTGGGATTAACTTTAATCCACTTAATTAGTATTCCAGTTACAAATACATCTGTAAATCCTGCTAGAAGTACAGCAGTTGCACTTATTGCAGGAGGAGAAGCACTTAATCAGCTATGGATATTCTGGGTGGCTCCATTAGCAGGTGCTATCATTGCAGGAGTTATTTATAAATTAATTTTAGATGAAAAAAATTAAAAATTATTAAAAAAATTTGTAGTAAAAAAAATTAGAAATAAATTAGATTAAGAGTGAAGTTTATCTTCACTCTTTTTTGTTAAAATTATATCAAAGTTTGAATAAGTGACTCTAACTTAGAAACTCTTTCAATTAAATTGATTTGATCTTCTAGAGAATCTAAGAAAGAGGATGTTGTCATAATGTGATCTTCTAGATGTACTAAAAGTAATGATAACTCAATTTTTTCTCCCGAAGCTTCTTTTTGAATAAAATCAAAATGAAAAGAATGAGCTTCAAGTAAACTTTTTTTAGCTTCTTTAAAAAGATTTCTAGCCTCTTCAAATTTATTTTTATTAGCTAAATAAATTGATTCTTTTCCTAAAGATTTAGCATTCCCGGCAGAAGCTACACCAAGCATAATTTTTTCTAATATTTCTTCTGAAAATTGTTCATTCATAATAGTTCTCTCCTATTTCATTAAATTTAAAGCAAAATCTAATACTTTTTTTCCATTCATAGTTCCATAGTCAATCATATTTATAACTTCTACTTTTTTGTTATATTGATCAGCTATTTTTTGAAATTCTTTTTGTTTAAATTTTACTTGTGGTCCTAAAAGTATTAAATCGTAAACAGGTAATTTTTCATTAAACATTTCTAAAGGAACCGCATCTATTTCAACAGAAAGGTTATTTTCATCAGCAACAGCTTTCATTTTCTTAACAAGTAAGCTAGTTGACATACCAGCAGAACAACATAATAATATTTTTTTCATTTAAATCACTCCTTTTGTTTGGAAAAAGATTTTTTTGTATTAATTTTTAAGTGTATTAATAAAAACAATAATAGAATATTTTTTTTAAAAAGTCAAATTAAAATTAAAAAATACTTAAAAACATATTAAAATTGAACCTTTTTTATAAAAAAAGAAAAAAATGTTGACATTTTTTAAAAATAATATATAATTTTTTTAGAAAACGGTTTCGTAAAAATGTGGAGGGATTATGAAAAAGAAAATATTGTCATTGTTTTTTATAGTTAGTTCAATTATTTTAGCAAATAATCTGTTGAAAAATGGGGATTTTCAAAAAGAGTTATCTAGAGAAGTTCCAGATAAAAATGGTTATGTAGATACTAATAGTTCTTGGATTAAGCATTTTAATTCTGGTGGAGCTGGTAGTATTGAAATTGTAAATGGTGAAGTAATTGCAGTTTCGAAAAATGAAAATGCTCCAGAACATGGAGTTCAATTGATACAAGCGCCAATTCAATTAAATGCTGGAGCAATTTATGAGGTTTCTTTTGAAATAGAAGGGGAGAAAGAAACAGAAGTGACAGTTAAAATAGGAGCAGATGCTGATAGAGGATATTATGCATATTCATTAGAAACTATAGAGATTAAGCCTGGAAAGAAAGAGTATAAATATAGTTTTGAAATGTTAGCCGAAACTGATCTAAAAGGAAGATTTGAATTTTGGTTTACGAAAACTACTATTCCAGTAAAAATAAAGGATGTAAAGTTAAAAGAGATTGGAAAAATTGAAGAGAACAGAATGATTAATTTAAGAAGATTTGATAAACAGGAAAAATATAATGTTTTAAGATCAAATATAAATGAGTTATCAGACTTGGAAATATCTAATATAAAGAAATTAAAAATTAATGATATTTTTCAAAAAAAGATTGATTTAGAAAAAGATGGTAAATACGTAGTAAATATTAATGGTTTAGGTATTTACGAAATCGGTTTAGTAAATAATGATGGATTTACAGAGAAAGTTGATTTAGATTTATCTAAAGAAAAAAATAAACAAATAGTTTTAGAATATAAAAATAAAAGTGAAAAAAATGGTAAATTTTATATAAAAAAACTATCTAAAGATGGAAAGTTAGATAAAGTTGAATTAAAAAAGTATATAGGAAATCTTTTATGGAGTGATGAGTTTGAATATGAGGGGTTACCTTTAGAAAATAAATGGACTTATGAGGTAGGCGGCCATGGCTGGGGGAATGCAGAACTTCAATATTATACTAATGGAAATCCAAATAATGTAAATGTAAAAAATGGAAATTTAATAATAACAGCGAAAAAAGAGAGTTTAGAAAATAATGATTATACTTCAACAAGGATTGTATCTAAAAATAAAAATGATATGCTTTATGGAAGAATAGAGATAAAAGCTAAACTACCAAGTGCAGTTGGAACATGGCCAGCTATTTGGATGATGCCAACAGACTCAGAATATGGAGAGTGGCCAAAAAGTGGTGAAATAGATATTATGGAACATGTTGGGTATGACTTAGGGGTTGTTCATGGAACTGTTCATACTGAGAAATATTATTGGAAAAAATCTAATCAAAAAGGAGCTAAGATAGATGTAGCAAATCCAGATGAAAACTTCGCTGTATATGCTATGGAGTGGACACCAAATATAATAAAAATTTATAAAGATAATATTTTATATTTTGAATACGAAAAAGAAGAGTTATCTTCAGATGCGTGGCCATTTGATAAGAAATTTTATTTAATAATGAATATAGCTGTTGGAGGAGCATGGGGAGGACAACAGGGAGTAGATGAAAATAACTTCCCACAAGAGATGGTAATTGACTATGTTAGGGTTTATGATTTAGGAATAGATAATAATTAAATAGGGGGATGTAATGAAATTAAATAGATTATTGGTTTTAGGATGTATTTTATCTCAAATATCAACTCAAGTAATAGCCCAAGAAACTATAGAGAAGAGAGTAGAAAAATTAGAGGCTATAATAAAAAAACAAAATGAAGACATTAAAGTTTTAGAAAAAAAAGATTATTTTGATAAACTAGAATTTCATGGTTATTTTAGAACAGGAACTGATGGGAACTTAAGAGATTCTAATAGAAGAGTGTGGGATTCTTCTAAAAACTTAATAGGTAGATGGGGAAATGAATATGATACTTATGCAACATGGAGTTTATCAAGAAAATTTACTATGGATAATGGAGCATGGTCAAAAGTAAAGATAGAGCTAGATAACTGGAATAATTTTTATAATCCTACAATTGGAGAAGAAGCAAATCAAAAAATAAACTTAGCTGATTTGACTTTACAAATGGGAGATTTACCTATTTTTACAGGAGTGTTTAAAGAATCTATTATTACAGCAGGAAAAACTGGATGGAATAACGAGATTGCAGATATATTAGATTATTATTTTCAAGATATAGATGGAACAGGAGTAGGTATTGATAAAATTAAATTGAATGATGGGTATTTAAACTTGGCATATATATCAGCAGATTTTGAGGATAAAATAAATCAATATTATACAGAAACATTAACTCCTATATATGATTTAGGTCAAGTAAAAACTTCAGGAACTATAAGAGCTTTTAAAGGTATGTATACGCAAAATGATATAAGTTTTGAAATGATGTATGCTAATTCTCCAGATCATGATAGTATGAAATATTTTGGTGTTAATGAAACTGAAGTTTATAAAAGAGATGCAGCAGCAGATGGATTGTACACAGGATTATATTATAAACCTAGAAACTTTTTTGGTCTAAAAGGATGGGGGCAACATTATTTACAATATTCAAATGGAGTATTAGCTGGAAGTGGTTTAGGAAGACTAAATACTGTTGGAAATATGTTAGCTCATAAATCATCTCAAGCATATCAATTGGGATTAGGTGGAGGATATAATATTGCAGAGAAAGTAACGCTTTTATCAGCATTTAGAGCTACTTATACAGAAAAAATGGATGCAAGAGAGTACCAAATTAATCCAAGTACAAAAGATGAGTGGAAAACAGGATTTGCAGATACACAAAGAGAGATAGGTTTAACATTAAGACCAATATATACATTAAATAATTTTGTAGATTTATGGTTAGAAGCTGGAATTGGAAATATAAACTATAAAACATATAATGATATAGAAAATGATATATTAATTTATAAAGTTTCAGTAGGACCACAACTAAGATATAGTATAGGATATGCTGAAACAACAATAAGAGCTTATGTGACATATATAAACGAGCATAGAAAAGTTGATTATTCAAATTCAAGAGAGAAAAATAAGAGAAATGATCTAATTGCAGGTTTTCAAATGTCAGCTTGGTGGTAAAGGGTTGACATAACTTTAAAAAAATAATATCATCAATTAGTAGAAATGAAAAAATAAGGGGGAATTTATATAAAAATTGATGATATAGCAAGAATATCTGGATATTCAAAAGCAACAGTTTCAAAAGTAATTAATGACTATCCAGATGTTTCTTTAAAAACAAAGGAAAAAATATTGAAAATTATTCAAAAGTATGATTTTCAACCGAATATCCAAGCTAGAAATTTAGCAGGAAAAAAAGATATTATAGTTGGTGTTTTTATTTTTGAAGAAACAGGAATGTATGGATCTTCTTATTTTAAAGAACTTGTAGCTTTAGTAACAGAAGCAGCAGAGGAAAAAAATATAAAAATACTTTTATCCATTGTAAAAAATTCTGAATCAAAAATGAAAATTAAATCTTTTATAGATAATGGAATGATACAGGGTGCAATTGTTATTGGAGTAAAGCTAGATGAACCAGAGTTAGAAAAGATGGCAGAACAAGGATATAATTTAGTAGTTTTTGATTATAAGAATACAATTAATTATAAAAATGTATTTTTAATAAACTCAAATAATTATGAAGGGGGAAGACTTGCTGCTAGATATTTACTTCAAAAAGGAATAAAGAAAGTTTTTCACTTAGAAGGAACTCAAGATAAACTAGCTGGAGTGGAAAGAAAAGATGGGTTTTTAGATGAGATAGATGGGCATGGAATAATTTATAAAATTTTACCAGGAAACTTCCAATTTCAATTAGGAAAAAATTTACTTAAAGATGAAATAAAAAAAGGGAATATTCCAGAAGGAATATTTTGTGCGAATGATGAAATGGCACTAGGGTGTTTAGAAGCCATTTATGAAGAAAAAATAGAAGATAAAAATATAGCTGTTATAGGTTTTGATAATACTTTAATATCAAGTTTATATAGACCAAAATTAACAACGATAGGTTATAATTCAAAAAAAATGTCACAAAAAGCAATTGAGATTATAGAAAAAATGATAAATAAAGAGGAGTTGGAAGAGTTTATCTACGAAAGTGAGATTACACTTGAAAAAAGAGATACTTAATCTCTTTTTTATAGATAACCGAAACCGTTTTCGAAAAAGGAGAAATATGAGATACTTAAGTTTTGATGTTGGTGGGACTAATATAAAATACTCACTAATAGATACTAATGGAAATATTTTAAAAAGTGGTAAATATACAACAATAACTAATAGAGAAGAATTTTTAAATAAAATAGAAGATATTGTAAAAGAAAACAGTGAAAAAATAGAAGGATTAGCATTTAGCATGCCAGGAGTTATTGATGTAGATAAAGGACATATGATAACAGGTGGAGCATTATATGAACTTTATGATTACAATTTTAAAGAGGAACTAGAGAAAAGAATAAAGATTCCAGTAGAAATAGAAAATGATGTAAATTGTGTAGCTTTAGCAGAAAAATGGTTAGGAAATGCTAAAGAAAATAAAAATTTTATATGCTTAACTATTGGAACAGGAGTGGGAGGAGCACTTTTTATAAACGATAAAATTGTAAGAGGAGCAAAATATTCTGCTGGAGAATTTGGATTTATGATAACAGAGAGATTAAAAAATATAGCTGATTCTACTCTTAGCATGAGAGGAAGTGTAAGAGGTGGATTGATTAAATCTTATGCTAAAAAAGTTAATCAAAACTGGGAAGAATTAGATGGAAAAAAAATATTTGAATATGCAGAAAATGGAGATAAGATTGCAATTGAAACTATAAATGAGTTTTATACAAATATAGCTTACTCAATATTTAATTTAATAGTTTCTTTAAATCCTGAAAAAATCTTAGTAGGAGGAGAAATATCTGTAAGAACGGATTTTATTGAAAAAATTAAAGAGAAGTTGGAAGAGTTAAAATCTGAAATAGTTGATTTGAAAAATTTAGAGTTTCCTGTAATTGAAAGATGTAAATTTCTAAATGACTCGGGAAAAATTGGAGCACTTTATAATTTTAAATTGATGCAAAAAAATAGAATGGAGGATTAAAAAATGAATTTAGAAAAATTTAATCAATTTTTAGAAGATAAATTTATGCCTTTAGCTGGAAGAATAGGAAATCAAAAGCATTTACAATCAGTTAGAGATGGATTAATATTAACAATGCCTTTAGCAATAGCAGGGTCAATATTTTTGATATTAGCATTTTTACCAATAAATGGTTATTATGAATTTATGACAAGTATTTTTGGAGAAACATGGATGACAAAGTTTTTATATCCAGTAAATGTAACTTTTGATATAATGGCAATCTTTGCAGTTATTGGAGTATCATACAGATTAGCTGAAAAGAATAAAATAGATACATTAACATCTGTAGCATTAGCACTAATGTGTTTTATGATGCTAACACCTTTTAAAATTTTTGGAAAAGGTGAGGTTTTATCAGGAATTCCATTGGCTTTAACAGGAAGCGGAGGATTATTTGTTGCAATTTTATCGTCTTTATTATCTGTAGAGTTATATACGTATATTGTTAAAAAAAATATAGTTATAAAAATGCCTGAGAATGTGCCACCAGCAGTTGCAAGATCGTTTACAGCTTTAATACCAACGATAATTATACTTCTTTTAAGTTGGGGAGTTAGATTAACTATAGAAACAACAGATTTTGTTCATTTGCATAATGTTATAAATCAAACGTTAACAGCACCTTTAACAAAATTAGCTGGAACATATTTAGGATTAATGACTATAGTTTTATTAATACAACTATTTTGGTTAGCTGGATTACATGGGACAGTAATAGTATTAGGAGTGTTAGGTCCCGTACTGGGAGTAATGGGAGATCAAAATAGATTGGCATTTCAAGCGGGAGAAGAGATTCCTCATATATTAGGAGGACCATTCTTTGACTTATATGTAAATATTGGTGGATCTGGTGGAACTTTTGCCTTAGCAATAATAATACTATTATTTGCTAAGAGTCAGCAGTTAAAAGAGATTGGAAAACTATCAATAGGAGCAGCATTTTTTAATATAAACGAACCAATTATATTTGGATTGCCAATAATAATGAATCCATATTTAATGATTCCATTTATAATGACACCATTGGTAACTTCATCTATTGGATATTTTTTAGTATCAACAGGACTATTATCAAAACTTCCTGGAATAACAATTCCGTGGACAACACCGCCAATTATAAATGGATATATAGCTTCTAATGGAATTTTATCAATAGCATTATTACAAATTTTATTAATATTTGTTGGAGGAGTAATTTATTACCCGTTTATAAAAATATATGATAATGAAAAATTAAAAGAGGAAAAAGAACAAGAAAGCGAAAATGAAAGAGAGTTGTTAAATAACAATTTTGAAACTAAAGGAGGAGAGATTTAATTATGAGTTTTCCAAAAGATTTTTTATGGGGAAGTGCAACAGCAGCATATCAAGTAGAAGGTGCTTGGAATCAAGATGGAAAAGGACCTTCAATTTGGGATTTATATTCAAAGATTCCAGGAACAACATTTGAAGGAACAAATGGTGATATTGCAGCTGATCATTATAATAGATATAAAGAAGATGTAAAAACTATGGCTGAAATGGGATTAAAAGCATATAGATTTTCAATAGCGTGGACAAGAATTTTACCAGAGGGATCTGGAGAGATAAATCCAAAAGGAGTTAAATTTTATAGTGATTTGATAGATGAATTGTTAAAATATGATATCGAACCAATGGTTACTCTTTATCATTGGGACTTACCACAAGCATTACAAGATAAATATGCAGGATGGGAATCGAGAGAGATAATAGATGATTTTGCAAATTTTGCAAAAATTTGTTTTGAGAATTATGGAGATAGAGTAAAATATTGGATTGTTATGAATGAACCAAATGTATTTATAGATTTAGGTTATTCAATAGCATTACATCCACCTGGAGTAAAAGATAAAAAAAGAGCTTTAAATGCTGGACATATAACGGCTTTGGCAAATGCAAAAGCTATAAAATTATTTAGAGATATTGTACCAAATGGAAAAATAGGTTCAAGTATAGCTTACGGTCCTGCTTATAGTGCTTCAAATTTACCTGAGGATAAGGCAGCATTAGAAAGATATTATAATCATGCGGTATGGTGGTGGTTTGATGTTTATTTTAAAGGAGAGTATCCACAAGATGCATTAGATTATAATCAAAAAGTTCATGGAGCTCCAGAGATATATAGTGGAGACTTAGAATTATTAAAAAGTGTAAATTCAGATTTTATAGGAATAAATTACTATTGTACACAGATGATAGCTGATAATAAAGAGAATGTAGGATATAATGGTATGAATAATTCAGGTGAGAAAAATAGTCAAAAAGAAAATGGCGTTCCAGGGCTTTTTAAACATGTTAGAAATACTAATTTAGAATATACAGATTGGGATTGGGCAATTGATCCAGATGGATTAAGATATGGAATGTTACAATTAAAAGAGAGATACAATCTTCCAATTCTTATAAGTGAAAATGGTTTAGGAGCAGTTGATCCAATAGATGTTGAAGGAAATATTCAAGATATTCCAAGAATTGATTATTTAAGAGAACACATTATAGCTTGTAGAAATGCTATAAACGAGGGAATAGATTTAATTGGATACTGCACATGGTCGTATATAGATTTATTAAGTTGGTTAAATGGATATAAAAAACAATATGGATTTGTATATATAGATAGAGAAAATAACTTAGCAAGAAAGAAAAAAGCTAGTTATTTCTGGTATAAAGAGGTTATTGAATCTAACGGAGAAAAAATATAGCCATAAAGAATTGAAAAAATACTGAAAGAGTAACATATGATACATATTTTATTTTCATATTAAGGTAAAATTCATTTTAGATAGTTTTAATTTTATTTAATAAAAATTGAGGTGAAATAAAATGAATGCAATAAGAAATATGGAGTTCAATAAAGTTATAAATTTGAAAGATTTAGTTCCTTATGGAGAAAAAACAATAAATAGTATGATGATTGCTTTAAAAAATTCTTTGAATTCAGCTGTTTTTGCTTTTGATAAAGAAGAGATGTTAAGTGAACATAGTGCTCCAGCAGATGCTTTAGTTTATGTTTTAGACGGAGAGTTAGAAATTTCTATAAATAAAATAGTTCATAAAGTAAAAAAAGGTGAGATGATATTAATGCCTGCAAATATACCTCATGCTTTAAAGGCTTTAGAAAAGGCTAAAATGTTATTGATAATAGTAAAAAAACACGAAGAGATTGGTGGGTTTGTAAATTTAGAGTATTCAAAAGAACTTTTAATGAAAGATATAGTGACTGGATTTAAAGGTGGAGTTGTCAGTAAAAGAGTTTTAAATTTAGAGAATCTAACGTCATTAATGTTTGCCATATCTGAAAATGAAGAGATTGAGCATAATAAAACTGAAGGTGAACTGCTAATTTTAAATTTACATGGAGAGCTAGATATAGCTATTAATAATCAGAAAGAGATTTTAAAAGAGGATCAAATTATAGTAATCCCTCCTAATGTTCTGTATGAAATAAAAGCTAAAACAGATAGTAAATTTCTGTTAATTGAAATTAATTAGATTTAAAATAAACATATAAAATTACCCCTTACTTATATTTAAGTAGGGGGTAATTTAAATTTACAATTATTTAGACAAATATTTATAAATACCTCTAATCCAGTTATCAAAATACATATGCTCAGAAGACATAACATCATACATTTGAGGAGCGATAGTTTGGAAGTACTCTTTAAAAAGATCTAAATCTAAAGCCTCCATTCCTGTTTGTCTTTTAATTTTTAAAAACATTTTTCTAACGTCATTAGGAGAATATCCTGTATTCTTTTTTCCTAAATTGATAGGTTCGTTATTTTTTTTAAGTTTATTTTTTTGACAAAGTAAAAAAGCAGCGTGCTTCACAGCAAAAACAGCTGAGTTCAAAGAATTTTTTAAAGCAATCATCATACTATTTATTGTTTTTTCTCCATAAGGAACTAAATCTTTCAAATTTATAACTTTATTGAACTCCATATTTCTTATTGCAT
>SKEN01000481.1_pt1 | contig 28116 bp, 24 predicted proteins | sample 4826711 | NCBI WGS metagenome assembly SKEN01 (sample SAMN11008808, study PRJNA524170) | human gut metagenome | biome: Human fecal sample; material: Feces; isolation source: fecal sample from pouch patient p39 | host: Homo sapiens | place: Israel: Tel-Aviv | collected 2015-02-10 | reverse complement strand
ACCAAATATCTCAAATATGTGAGATGAAACTTTATCAATTTCTTGGAAGTTAAACATAATCTTTAGTTTATTTAAAATAATATGTTTTACACTATCGACCTCATCTGAAACAAACAAAATTTTCATATTTTTAAAAGCTTCATAATTTTTTAGTAGTAAATTGTTATATATTATATAAAATATACTTTGAATATCTTTCTTTATAAGTTCTGTTTCTTTTATTTTCTCAGAAAACTCTTTATAAAAACTTGTTTCACATATCTTTTCTGGAATTGGAAGTCTTTCTCTAACTTCATTTATTTCTGAAAGTAAATTTTCTATAAGATTTTCTTCATCATCTAACTCTAGTTCTGCAACAACCTCTTTCAATATATCTTTTATCTCTACTATTTTATCCTTTTTTTTATTTTTATTTTCTCCTACTACTTTCTTTATAAATTCCTCACCTAACTCACAAAGAATAAATTCTGTAATCTCTTCAGTATTATATTTTTTTATTTTTTTTTCTAATTTATGTCTTGTGTTTACTGCTGCTAATTTACAAAAAACTTTATTATAATAGTTTATATTATAATTTTCTCCTAATATCTCTCTTACTCTATTTCTTAAAATATCTGGAGAAATATCTCCAACAATTTTACCAATCATATTTTTTATTAAATTTGGTAAATTTATAAATTGCTTTTCTATAATTTCAAAAATTTCTTTTTCCAAAACTCGAACTATCAATTCTTCATTACCAGATATTTTTATTCCCTTTGAAGGCAACTCTTTTATTTCAACTGATTTTTCCAAAAGTTCCTCTTTTATTATCATTAAATCTTTTTTTAAAGTTGTTCTAGATGTATTTAAATATTCTGCTTCCTTTGTTAAATTAACGATTTCTTTTGAAAATAATTTAAGTTTTAAATATCTTCTTCTATTTTCAGAAAACATTCCACTAAAATCATTTATTATTTTATTTATCTCATTATTTTTTAAATTTACTGTAAAAACTCCTTTTTCACATTTTCTTATTGTGTCTAATTTATACATTTTCAAAATATAATTAATATTGTCTATATCGTATCTTATTGTTCTTGTGTGGACATTAAAATTTTCTGAAAGTCTTTTTAATGTAAATTCATTTGTTTCATTTAAAACAGATAATATATTTATGCATCTTTCATTTATTACCATCTGATATCCTCCCCCAATAATGATTTATATAGATATTGTATCTTTTTTTTTTAGATTAGTCTGTATGAAAAATAATTTATTTTCTTTCTACTTTTTTTCACTATGAAAAATTTTTTTTAATTTATAAATTTTTTTTCATACTATTTGAAATATTCCATATCTTTATATCCAGTTTCTACATTTACATCTTCTAAAACTCCCTCTTCATTTATAAAAAATGTTGTAGGAATATTTATTACGCCAAATTGATTATAAAGATCTTTTCCTTCTGTATCATAGTATGGTGTAAATGTATATCCATTTTTCTTCATGTATTCTTCTACTTTTTCTTTATTATCAGTTTTATACGGACCAAATACAATTATAAATTCAACATTACTATCCTTATATTTTTCTGCATATTCAGGACCTAATATCTCTTTTTCTTTTATACAATCTGGACACCATGTTGTTGTAAAATTTAAAAATACTTTCTTTCCTTTCAAATCATCTAAATTTATAGTTTTTGTTCCATCTAAAGATGTTATCTCAAAGTTATCAACTTTTTCTCCTATTAAATATGTCAACTTTTGCTCTCTTGGATCTCTTTCATTTGAAAATGAGATACTAAAAACTACTAATACCATTAATACTATTTTAACTATTTTTTTCATTTTCTCCCTCCTCTATTTTTTCTTTTTCTTGAGCTAGTTCCTCTGTTTTCTCTTCTTCATCTAAAATCTCATCTTCAACTATTTCAATATCTTTTACTAGGAAATTATTATCTTCATAATACTGTCCTTCTCTTCCTGTCTTTATATTTATCTCTATTTTTTGTTTATCAAACTCTCCTTTGTATCTTTTGCTTGTTGGAATAATCTCTACTTCATAGTTTCCTGGAAGTAAATCTTCAAAGAAGTAATATCCATCTATCTCAGGTTGCGTTCTTTTTACCTCTTTATTATCTTTTTTCAAAATTACATCCATTCCTGCTAATATTCCACTGTATTCAGTTTCACTTGAAGATTCATTATTTTCAATAATTCCAGTTATCATCGAAACTGGAACTAACGGTATATCTACATTTACTCCTGAAGATATTCCACCTTTAAATCTTATTATCTCTTTTCCTTGAATAAGCATAGGATCAATTGTTTCTCTATTTATTTCTATCTTATGAATTTCTCTGTTAGTTATATTTCCTATTAAATATTTTCCATTCTCTTTAACACTTCCTGATCCTCCTGGAGCTATAACCTCTGCTCCTTCATATATCTCTTCATTTTCATCCATTATTCCATTTGAATTTTCATCTACAAATACCTTTCCCTCTACCCATCCATCTGTTACATTATTATTATTCATAGGTAATAATGGATTTCCTAAATAGAAGGATTTTTCTACTCTTCCACCAATAATTGTTCTATCGTTATCTTTTTTAATATCTGGAAACTCTATATATATATTTCCGTCAAATATATACGTAAACTTTATTTCAAAGAATGTACCTTTTGCTTTTGAATGACCTACCTCAAATGTTGCATCAACATTTTTGAAAAATCCTTTTTCTGTTGGTGCTTTAGCTATTCCAAGTTTTATCTCATCTTCAGTCATCTGATTCTCTTCATAATTAACTTTCCCTTCTAAAATAGCTAATATTCCATCAAATCCAGAATATGTTGCTCTTGCTTCTACTCCATATCCCTCAATTTTTTTATAATCACTTTCAGGAAAATAATATTTATAATACTCATTAGTTACACCTAGTCTTAGATTTCTACTCAAATTATAATCTAAACTTAAATATAGTTGATGTAAATCATCAGCGTTATATACATTTCTAAAATATCCTAAACTTCCAGAAATTCGTTTAAAACTTTTACTTAAATCTATATTATATGAATAATCTTTTTTTAATCTTTCCGCAGTCCTATTTCTATAATTTTCATAAGTTACCATTAAATAAATACTATAAGGTAGCTTTTGTTCCCCAGTTCCTTTAAAATTTATTTCATTATAATTTAATTCTTCTAAAAATTTTCCTGTTATTAGAGTAGGGTATTCCTCTGATCCAAATCTATATGACACTCCTCCTTCTAAAACATCATATTTATCTCCATCTTTATTCTCTAAAAAAGACATACCTGCCAATATTGTCATATCTTTTGTTAATCCATAACTAAATTCTGCTAATGATTGATTTTTTTTATCATCATTTCCTTGTCCAAACTGAATAACAAAATCAGTTTCCCCTTGATTCAAAATATTTTGATTTCCCAGTATATATATATTTTTAGTCTCTTCTCTACCATCTTTATAATATATTTTTACAGTATATCTATCTGTTGATGACAAGTTTATAACATCAAATCTGAATGTATTTCCTGTTATCATTTGAAAATCGTCTAAATTACCATTTCTATACAGTTCAACTAGATTTGCATTGTATGCATCTCCTTCTATTATAGTTCTATTATCAATTTTTACCCCATAGTACTCATTTTTTGTAAAACTTACTCCTCTTAAACTTTTTTCTGCATCAAATATACTATCACTTTCTAGATAAAAATCTCCAAAAGTCAGATAATAGCTTCCAAAAACCTCAGCATATTGAAGTCTTATATACTCTAAACTACTTTCTGGATATATTTTTTGAGATATTTGAAACTCCCCATAAAAAAGTTCTGTTCCATAATCAATATCTATTGAATATTCATTATTTTCAATATCTGAGTTAGCATACGAAAACTTCAATATCCCAGGAGATAAAATAGAACCCTCTTCTCTTATATAATCGCCATCTTTTTTTAATTGCTCCTCTTTTTTAGCCATTGCTAGAAGAGATCTTTGCTTATTAAGTTCCCCTTGATATTCTCTTGCAGTTTTAAAATTTGGATAGAGATTCAATATATACCTTTCATTATCCCAATCAGAATTTAATATTTGAAAATGTTTTTCTAAATCTTCTAATTTTATAAAAATATCTTCCTCTGTTTCAATACTTGATTCTTTTGGAATTTTTATATCAATATCTGTTTCCCTATCCAACTTACCTTTTAATCTCATTCTTTTCTTATCAAACTTCAAATCATCTATTCTTGCAAAATCTATAAACTCTCCAATACCTAAATAAATATCTTCAGTTTCTTCATTTATCAAAACTCTATAAAACTCATTTTTTTGCCCTTTCATCACTAACTCAATATAAGCTTCCTCAGGAGCTTCTGAAAAAATAGTACTCTTTATGACACAATAAATTAATATTAGTTTTGCTATTCTTTTCATTTCCCCTCCCCAAAATTCTTACCATTTATAGTTATCACAACTTGCTATAATCTTCACTTCTTTTTTGTTTATTTTAACAAGTGTCTCTTCTGCTGCTGTTCCTTTTATCTCTATATTTTTTAATACCTTATTTTTATCTTTTGTAACAATTATATTTAAAGATGGAACAACTTTAATTTTTATCTTTATTGTTTTAATTGTTTCATTGGTTATACTGTTTGTATAGTAAACTTTTTCTGAAGCTATTACTAACATATTTATAATCAACATCATAAAAAAAAATTTTTTTTTCATAGTTTCCCCTCTTTCTATCTTCTTATCACAACTTTTTTATTATTAGTTTTATTTTCAATAGAATAATCTAAATACTCGTAGAAAGCTTTTACTCTAACTTTTTCACTATACTCTCCTGGCTTTATAATAGGAACTGTTGAATATAATCTCCCTTTCATTCTTATCTTTTCTTTTGTTTTTTCTCTATTTGGAATAAATGAAATTATATTTACAGTTTCTCCACTTTGAGCTACTTTAGTTGTATAATTAGTTTTATTTTGAGTTTCTATTTTTATAAAAATCTGCCCATTTCCCAACTTTATTTGTTCCGGATATTCAAAATATAATTTTGTATTTCCTACATCTTTTTTATCAATATCTAAATCTATTGTTATTTCTGGATTTTTTTTACTGTCTACTCCATTTTTAGGTACTCTTGAATTTATTACTCCAAAGTCCATTTCACCACTTACACTCATCTCTATCTTTCCTATTTTTCTAAATTCAACAGCTATATTTCCAATTAAAAGTTCATTTTTTCCAACCTCATCTAAATACTCTACTCTTCCTAAAACTATTTTATCTTCTATAGAATTTATTTGTGCTTTATAGATAAAATCTACTCTTATCGTTTCTTTTTTAATAAGATAGATATTATTTTCATCCTTATCTCCATTTACATTTAATATCTCTACATTTTTACTTGGATTTATTTTTATTTTTAAATCTTTTTTATGACTAAAAATTCTAGCTTCAAGGGAGCCACTATAACCAGAACCTCTTTTTTCTAAGTTATATATATTTCCATATATTTCTGAAGAATATATATAGTTTGAAAATATTAAAAATAATAGAATCAATAATTTTTTCATTTTCACCACCCTCTATATGAAAAGAGGCATAGTATTTGACTATGCCCTTTCATTTTTATTTTTATAACGGATCAATAAAACTAGAAGTGTCATAACTTGCTACTAAAGTAGCTGTTGCTTTATACTCATGCCCTGGTTTTAATTTTCCTGGTGCTAATAATTGTTCTACATGAACATCTATTCCACCTGTTCCTGCTCCATTTTCATCTAACTCTACATATCCTGTTTTATGAGTTACTGTTCCTCCAAATGTAGGTAATACATCTCCATCTTTTTTGAATCCTAAAGCTCCACCATATTTAAATCCTACATTAACTTTAGTGTTAGGTTCCCCTTTCATTGTGTGGTGGATTGGTACTGATTTATCAACATTTTTATCTCCACACCATAATCCTAAATCAACATCACCAGCAGTTATTACTAGCTGTTCAGGTACTTTTACTTTTACTTTAAAATCAGCCTCTGCACTACATGGATTTGTAAAACAAAATGCAGGATCTGCATCTGCAGGAAGAGTTGTTGCTTCATTTGCTAACATTGATACTGAACCTAAAACAAATAATAATGATAATAACTTCTTCATACTTTAATACCTCCACTGTTTATTTTTTATATACTCAATTTAGTTGAGTTGCAATTTTATAAAGGTAACTCTTTACTACCTAATTTTAAGCCACTTTTATCTTTAAAATTTATTCTGACAAATTTAGCTTCTTTTGGAATATTACCTAGTCCTGATTCTATTTTTGTTTTTGTCTCTCTCGTTGTTATTCCTAGCTTAACTTCATTTTTCGATATACTTTTTCTATTACTATCTAAATATTCTATATCTCCAATAACTGCCAATCCACTATTTCCACTTAAGTTAAAATTGGCTACAAGTTTTTTATTTCCATTTTCATCTTTTTTAATTTGTGTACTTGTTAATTGAGCTCCAATTTTTCTTTTTCCTTTAAGACCATAAGCTGCTACATGTATCTCTGTTAAAAGTTCAAACTCTACACCAACTTCTTGTCCTGTTTCTCCCTTTATACTTTTAGTTGTTCCTTTTGAATTTCCTGGAATCTCTTTAAATACTAATCTTGTTTTATACTCTCCTTCTTCTAAATCCTTTGTACCTCTCACTGCAAATCTAACACTTCTACTTCCATTTGGCTTAAGAGTAATACTTTTAGGATATATTTTCATCATATCTCCCATATCATACTTTTCCCAACCCTCATCTTTTTCCGCTGAAATTTCAATTCTCATTGGATTTGCAGTATTATTAGTAACCATAATCTCATGAGTTTGATTTTTATCTAAAGATGTGTAAAACCCTGTTGGAGCTATTCCTATATTAAATGCCATTATTTTTGTAAATAATGATAAATACGCAATTCCATAAAACAGTTTTTTCATTATCTTCATATACCCCTCCAAAATTTTTAATCATATGTTTTACTTTCATGCCCTTTTATTCGCCAAAATATTTTTTACTCTTTTTTTACTTACCTACACTCTTTTTCAATTTTTTCGAACCACTTTTACTTTGAAAATTAATTTCCTATTTATTCAACTTTTTTAAGTTCTATGATATAATTCTTTAAAATAGGGGAGGTGTTATTTTGCTCAAATCTTTTTTGCTATTTTTTTTCATTTTTCTAAACATATTTTCACTAGAGTTTTCAAAAGAGGAAAAATCATGGATTAAAAATAATAAAAACAAAATATTTTTAATTGATATATATAGTCCCAATCATGTTTATCTATTCCAAAAAGATTCTGGAAAATTAGCTGGTGTTTATATTGAATTTTTTGAAAAATTAGAACAAGAAACTGGGCTGAGATTTAAAGTCCAATCAACTGATAAGAATCATATGAAAAATTTATTAAAAAATGGAGAAGGGGATATTCTTTTTAATATTGCTAAAACTCCTGAAAGAGAAAAATATTATTTTTTTGTCCCTACTTACAATACTTATAATGTCGGTTTATTTTCAAAGAAAAATAAGTCTTTAGATTTTAATAATATTAATAACTTAAAACTTGGATACATTGAAGGAACTTCTGACTCTATTTTAGTTAAAGAATTTTATCCTGAATTTAAAAATTTAATCTCTATTGAGGATAACGGAAACTTTGGTTTCTCATCATTAGAAACTGATAAAACTGATGCAATTATTGGAAAAAGTAGCAACGATGTTTTCAAAAGCTATAATTTTACTCCTTTGGAAAATATTCCTTCATCACAACTTTGGTTAGTTGTAAACAAAAAATATCCTTTATTAGCAGATATTATTGAAAAATTTCAAGTGGATTTTTCTGAAAAATATATCGTTGATTCTTTAAAAAGAGGACGTTTGGTTTTTTATAAACAACTTTTAAAAAATGATCCACTTATTGATAAATTAAAGAAAAAATATAAAAGTTTTAAAGTTTTAATGCCGATAAATAATGAAATAGTACCTCTTCTTTATGTATCTAAAGGAAGTTATCAAGGATACGTTATTGATCGACTTAAAGAACTCTCTTATTTAACAGATATTCCAATTAATTATACTCAAGATCCAAATGATAATTATGATATTAAGGCTATCGATACTCCCGTATTCAATATGACAAATAAGTTTTTTATTCCATATTATGAATCACAACTTGCTGCTTTCTCTCTTACAAACAATAACTTTGTAGATTCATATGCAGATATTAAAAATAAAAATATTGGATTTATATCTTCTGAAGAAATAAATGAAAATACAATAAAAAAAATAACTACATCAAATAATTTTAAATTTTTTAAAAATACAAAATCCGCTCTAAAAGCATTAGTTGATAAAGATATTGATTATCTCTACGGAGATTTCAAAACTGTTTCTATGTCTATTTCAAATGAATATTTGGAAAACGAGATTAAAGTAGCTGGTTTCTTTAATAGAATTACTCCTATTGGCTTTGGAGTAAAAAATGACTCAGATTTAGCTAAATTTATAGATAAACTTTTTCCTAGCCATCTATCTGAAAGTAGAATTCTTTATAGTGAACTTGTAGTTCCTAAAAAATTATCTTTAAATTATAAATTTTTTATTTTTATGTTCTCTATATCATCGATAATTATTTTAACTCTTTTTTATTTTTTAAGAAAAGCTATTATTGCTACTAAAAAAGAACGTCTTATCACTAAAGCTCTTGTAGAAAGTTTTGAAGCTGCTAATGAATTAAATGATGAAGATACTGGAAATCATATCTTAAGAGTTAATCTTTATTCTAAATTTTTGGCTGAAAAACTAAAATGCCATAAAAAATTTATTGATGAAATTGGAGAATATGCTTCACTTCATGATATTGGGAAAATTGGAATTCCAGATTCTATTTTAAAAAAGCCTGGAAAATTATCACCTTATGAATTTGAAGAGATGAAAAAGCATGTTCTTTTGGGAAAAAAACTTGTTGATAAAATGCAACTTGGAGTTATTGCTCAAAATATAGCTCTCTACCATCATGAAAAATGGAATGGAAAAGGATATTGCTATGGTTTAAAAGAAAATGAAATACCTTTAGAAGCTAGAATTGTTGCTCTTGCTGATGTTTATGATGCTTTAAGACAAAAAAGAGTTTATAAAGATGGCTTTTCTCACGAAGAGGCTGTTGAAATAATAAAAAAAGAGAGTGGTCAACATTTTGATCCTACTCTCGTTGATATATTTTTAAAATTTAATGAAGAGTTTAATAAAATTTTTATCGAACATTAATTTTATCAAAAACTATGTTCCAACCCTTTTTATTATTTTCTAAATCATAGGGTTTAAATCCAAAATCTAAATATATTTTTATAGCTACATAGCTGCATGTTTGTGTGGAGAGGTATAATCCCTCTCCCATTTTTTTATCTTTAAATATAGATAATAACTTTGATACTAAAGCTTTTGCTAACCCTTTTCCACCATGTTTTGGATCTATTGCAATCCAGTGTAACCGATATTTTTTATCCTTATCTTCTGGAAAGTACTTCCCCTCCCAAATGGATCCTGTACCTACTAAATCTCCACTTTCGTCTTTAATAAAAACCATAAACTCTTTTAACAAATCTTCATTTTGTAAAAAAACCTCTTTAAAATAAAGTTCACCCTCTGTTTTTTCTAATATATGTTTGGAAGATAATTGAATATCAACCCATTTATCTATCATTCCAGGTTCATATGCTACAAACTCATATTCCTCTGGAAGTTGTTTTTCATTAAACTCTAAACTTTTTTTAGTCATAATCAGATGTATATTTTCGACACTTCTATCCATTACTTTCCCCTTTTTTTAAAAAATATAACATAAATATTGTTGATGCTACACCTATTGATAAAGCTATTAAAAAACCTATTTTATTTTCTATTAGTGGGAGTATTATAATCCCTCCATGAGGTACTATTGATTTTACACCTAAAATTGAAGCTGCTCCAGCTCCAATTGCTGCTCCAATAACTGTTGTCGGCAGTACCGCTATATCTCTTGTTAAAAATAGAAGTGCTCCCTCTGTAATTCCCAAAAAACCTAAAAGTATTGATATTACTCCAGCTTCTCTTTCAGTCTTAGAAAATCTATTTTTTAATATAAATTGTGATAATCCTAGAGCTAAAGGTGGTGTCGAAATAGCTACTGCTATTGGTCCCATTATATCCCCTCTTCCATACTCAATAGTATTTACAGCGTAAACATAAGCAACTTTATTTATTGGGCCTCCTAAATCCACTCCAATAAGTCCACCTAAAACAAAATTTAAAAATACATTATTCTTATCATCTAAACTATTTAAATAGACTCCTAGTTCATCCAATACAAATCTCATGGGCCCTTGAAATACGTAGTAAAATCCCATCCCTACAACTAAGGTTGAAAGTATTGGAATTATAACTAAATACATTATTGAAGAAACCTCTATAGATATCTCTATCTTTTTTAGAATATTTATAAAATATCCTAAAATAACTCCCACTAATATTCCTCCAAACATTCCAAGACCAATTGCTCCAGATAGATATCCTAATACAATTCCTGGTATAAATCCTACACTTCCAGATATCTCTTTAGCTATATATGCAGCTAAAAGAGGTGGTGCCATTAAAAAACTATATCCACTTAAATCTTTTAAAAATTGATTATCTGTATATAACGATATTACTGATAAAATTCCACCAATTATAAATACTGGTATAACTTGAATTATACTTTTTAATACCCTTTTTCTCATAAAAAAACTCCCACGTACTTTTTTATTAAATAGTATCATGGGAGTTTTGTTTCATCAATATATTAATAGGTTTAAACTATTGTTTCTTAAATTTCTTTAAAATATTTACCATTATTGCACTTATTAGGGATCCAACCACAATTGCAATAATAAACATCAATTTATTATCTACTACCGGTAATACAATTGGTCCTCCATGTGGTGCATGATCTGCAACTTTTCCTATTGCTGCAATAACTGCTCCAACTCCACTTCCAACCATTATAGATGGAATAACTCTAAACGGATCTGCTGCTGCAAATGGTATTGCTCCTTCTGTAATTCCAATTAATCCCATTGCAAAAGCTGCTTTTCCAGCTTCTCTCTCTCCAACTTCATAATTCTTAGGTGCCATCATTGTTGCTATTCCCATACCAATTGGTGGAATACAAATTGCAACTGCTATTGGTCCCATTACTGTTGGAACTCCTTGAGTTATCATTGCTGAACCAAATAGGAATGCAACTTTATTTATTGGACCTCCCATATCAAAAGATATCATACATCCTAAAATAAGTGCTAAAAATACTGATCCTGCTTCCATTCCTTTTAATACATCTGTTAACATATTCATAAATCCACTGATAGGTGCTCCTATGAAATACATTATAACTCCAACTAAAGATGTTGAAACTAAAGGTATAACAAATATTGGCATAATTGGCTTTAAGCCCTCTGGAACATTCCATGATTTTACCCACTTAGCTATATATCCTGCAGCAAAACCGGCAACCATACCACCTAAGAACCCTGCACCAACTGTATTCGCTAAAGCACCACCCACAAGTCCTGGAGCAAGTCCTGGTCTATCTGCTATACTCATAGCTATATATCCTGAAAGAATTGGTATCATAAGCCCAAATGCTGCAACTCCTAAATCTAACATCGATTTAAAGAATGGATTTGTTACATCCGCTCCTGATCCAGCTTTAATTCCTGATAATGCTATTGAAAGAGCTATTAAAACTCCTCCACATACAACTAGTGGTAACATATGTGAAACACCATTCATTAAATGCTTATAAATTCCCGTTTTCTCATTTTTTTGAATCTCTTTTTTACCATTAGAAGAAGATTTATAAATCTCTCCCTCTCCATTTAATGTCTTTTCTATTAACTCTTTTGGAGCTCTTATAGCTTGCTTTACTGGAACTTGAATAACTTTTTTACCTGCAAATCTATCCATATCTATTGTTTTATCTGCTGCAACTATAACTCCTGTAGCTCTTTTTATATCTTCAGCTGTCAGTTCATTTTTAACTCCAACACTTCCATTTGTTTCAACTTTTATCTCTACTCCTAACTCTTTACCTTTATTTACTAAAGAGTCCGCTGCCATGTATGTATGAGCTATTCCTACTGGACAAGCTGTTACAGCAACTACATAACCATCTCTTTTTTCAGAAGAGTTTATAATTTCTTTTTTCTCTTCATTTAATATATTTAAAATTTCATCCTCTGTTTTAGCATTTTCTAACTTCTCTCTTACTTCATCATCTAAAAGTTTATTTGTTAACTTTGATAATGTTTCTATATGAGAATCTGTCGCATCTTCTGGGGCCGCTATCATAAAAAATAGTTTTGATGGCTCTCCATCTAAAGAGTTAAAATCCACTCCTTCTGACCTTCCAAAAGCTACTGCTGGTTTTTTTACAGCCTTTGTTTTTCCATGTGGAATAGCAATTCCTTCTTCTAATCCTGTTGATGATGTTGCTTCTCTAGCTTTTACAACTTTTAAAAACTCATCTTTATTTTCTAATGCTCCACCATTATCTAAAACATCTACAAGCTCTTGTAGTATCTCATCTTTTGTTTCCCCTGTTAGTTTTAGTTTTATATACTTTTTCTCTAACATTTTTTCACTCCCTTATTTTCTTTGTCTTATGCTCTCACTATACATTATTTCACTTTTTTCTGTCAAATTTGCTATTTTCTAACTTTTTTTTCGTCTATAATAGGTTTTTTATTTTTTTATCATATATTTTTTAATTTTTGTTTCGTCTATTTTTATGATAAAATATATTAAAAAAATTAAAAAATTTTTTTAATGGAGGTAATACATTGAGTTTTAAAATTTCTAATCAAAATATTGTCTTTAATACACGAACTTCTAAAATTGAAAATACCATTTTTTTAAACATATTAAAAAAATTAGAAACGAATTTAAAAGAAACCATTACTTTAGAGTCAAATGAATTTAAAAAATTAGGTTCTCAAGATATTATGGAAGCTCTTAATGGACTTATGACTAAATATATCTCTTATTCATTTATCAACGAGTATGGTAAAAACTCTTTTTCACAATTCCCATATGTTAGTTACTTTAGCAAAATTGACGATATTTTTTATATAACTATCCCACCTATGATAGTTAATGCTTTTAAAAAAAATACTATTGAGAGTTTTTTATCTTTAAGAACTTTTTTTTACTTCAGACAAAAATCTTCACATAATTTCTTTAATCTAGTTTTAAAAAATAATGCAGAAAACATAAATTTAATTCTAAGTATTGAAGAGTTAAAAAATATTTTTAATATAAAAGAGGAAGCTTATGAGCGTTTTTTTGATTTTGAAAAAGCTCTATTAAAACCTTTAGTAGAAAATATAAATTTTTATTCAAATTACACTCTTATCTATAATAAAATAAAAAAAGGTGAGTCTAAAAATAACAAAGTTACTGCTATTGAATTTATTTTAAAAAATAACTCTCTTATTGAAAAAAGCGCTGAAACTAACTATGATATGATACCCATATAGGACACACATATATTATCAACATAATAAAAAAATTATGAAAGTTGGTAATATATGAATAAAAGAGTTAAATTTACAGCTGAGGAAAAAATGTTCTTTGTTTTAAAGTTTAGAGAACTAAATTTATCTCTATTAGCATTTTGTAGATTGTATAGTGTTGAAAGTACTGCTATTCACAGATGGTCGATTAAATATGATCATGGAGGATTAGAAAAACTTGAAGAAATAAAGATTAAAACACTCTATTCTTCTCATACCTTAATCAATTCTGTTCAAGATTATCTAACTGGGGAATTCTCAATGCTTCAAATTGTTAAAAAATATAATCTTTCTGGTGATAATGTTTTAAGACAATGGTTAAAATGGTATAATACTCCTAAATGGAATATTAAAATAGGAGAGTTTATGGCTAGAGAGAAAATTTCAAAAGACGATAAGATTAAAATAGTTTTACAACATACAAACGAAAATATAAGCATAAAAAAAATAGCTGTTCAAAATAATGTTAGCGAGTGGCAACTTAGGGATTGGGTTAGAAAGTACAAGCTTTCAGGCGAAGATGTTTTAGGAGATAATAGAGGCATTAGAAAGGATGAATCACAGCTTTCTAATGAAGAAATCCTAAAAAAAAGAAATAAAGAATTAGAAGATAAAAATAGAAGACTTGAAGCGGAGTTGCTGCTAATAAAAAAGTTGAGGATACTAGAAGGGGGAGTGATATAAAAAATAGTTTACATTTGAAATTTTTAGCTATTGAAAATGTTGCTGTAGAGAATAAATATTCTATAAAGTTTCTTTGTGAAGTTTGGAAATTAAATAGAAGATCATATTACAAATGGTCGAATAGATTACCTTCAAATCGTGAATCTGAAAATGAAATTATTAAAGAGAATATTTTAGAAATATACACTTCTGTTAATAAGATCTATGGCTTTCGTAGAATGACTATGAATATTAATTCTAGAATGAATAAAAAATATAACTCGAAAAGAATATATAGATTAATGAAAGAAGAGCTCAAAATTTCATCTGTTATCAGGCGGAAAAAAAATAAACATATTAAAAGTTCCGCAGAATATAAAGCGGAAAATATTTTAAATAGAGAGTTTTCAGCGGATGAGGCAGAACAAAAGATATTAACTGATATAACTGAATTTAAATATGGTGTTGGTAAGAAAATATATATGTGTGCTACTTTTGATTTGTATGACAAATCAATTTTATCATACTCACTTTCTAATAAAGCAAATACAGAATTAGTGTTAAAAGTGTTAGAAAATTCATATACAAAAGAGATCCCTAAAAATGCTATTTTGCATAGTGACAGAGGGGCTCAGTTTACATCTTTAGAGTATAAAGAGACTCTAGAAAGATTAGGAATAACTCATAGTATGTCAAGAGTTGGAAAATGTATAGATAATGGTCCAATGGAAGGATTCTTTGGAAATATAAAATCTGAAAAATATTACTTAAAAAAATATTCTAATTTAATAGAATTGGAAAATGATATATGTGATTATATAAAATTTTATAATGAGGATAGGTTACAAAAAAATTTAGGGAACTTAAGTCCCTTAACATATAGAGAAAATAACAAAATAAATGTTGATAATTAAGTTGAGCACTTGACAGGGTACACATCACTATTTAATTCAACTTATAAAAAGTAATGTTGAAGACTATAAAAAGATTTGGGAAAGTATCAATTCATCTATTAATGAGATTGGATTTATTCAGTGCAAAAGAGCAATTCTTTTCTTAAAAGAGAATAATCTTACTCTTTCAGATGATGAGCTTATAAACTACTTAAAAAGAAAAGGTGAAAATATTGAGGAAATTTTACAATTAAATAATCACACACTTATTAAAGAAAAGATATCTCTATACAAAGATGTGGCAACCTTTACTAAAACTATCTACAACATCATGATTGGTTATAATTTCTATTACTCCTTAAACTTTAAATTTTTAAAAGATATTAAGGAATTTAAAGAAGGGGATACTTTCTTTTATAGAGATGAAAACTATATTGTCTTTGGAACATATATTGAAAACCTTGGAAGCTTTAAAATTTTCCAAACTCAAAATTAATATTTTTTAGATATAATAAAAGAAGCTAGATAAACTAGCTTCTTTTTTACAATATAGCTGCTATGCTTCCTAAAGATATTATTCCTTCATATCCCATAATAACAACTATCGCTATTCCAAATATTGTAAGTATAACTGAGTGTCTATAATCTCCTACTATCTCTTTTTTTCTTGAAGCTAGCAGTGTAATTCCTAAAGTTATTGGTAGAATTAATCCATTTAATGCTCCTGCTAAAAGAAGTAAAGAAACTGGCTTTCCTATACTTGCCATAACAAAAGTTGAAAGTAGAATAAATCCTATTATAAATCCTTTTTCATGTTGAAAAACAATAGGAAAAAGAGTTTTTAAAAATGAAATTGATGTATAAGCAGCTCCAACTATAGTCCCTAGAGATGAAGCTAATATTACAACTCCAAATATTTTATATCCCACAACTCCCGCTCCTTGCATAAAAGCTGAAGCTGGAGGATTCTCTGGGTTTAATGTTGCTCCTGTTGAAACAACTCCTAAGACAGCTAAAAACAATACTATTCTTATTATCGAAGCTATACTTACTCCTATTAGTAAACTTTTATTTATATTATTTAAATTTTCTTTTCCTTTAATATTTGCATCTAATAGCTTATGCCCACCTGCAAAAATTATATATCCTCCAATAGTTCCTCCAAGTAAAGTTAATAATGAGAAACTTAAATCTCCATAAGACTCTGGAAATACAGCACTATAAGCTGCTTGTGAAATCGGTGGTTTGCTTTCTAAAGCTACATAAGATATTACTAAAATCATTAAAACACCTAGTATTTTAGTAAATTTATCTATAATCCTTCCTGCATCTTTTGAAATAAAAATTAATGCCCCCACTCCCCCAGCTAATAATGCTGAGTATGTAAGATCGATTCCAAATAACACATTTAACCCTAAGGCTGCTCCTCCTACATTCCCTATATTAAAAGCAAAACCTCCTAAAACAATTAATGTTGCTATTAAATACCCTAATCCCGGAACAATTTTATTTGCTAAATCTTGTCCTCTCAAACCAGAAACTCCAATAATTCTAGAAATATTCAATTGAACTATTAAAGTTATAACTATAGAAACTAAAATAGAAAATGCAAAATTAGCCTTAAATTGCTCTGTAAAAATTGATGCTTGAGTTAAAAAGCCCGGTCCTACTGCAGACATCGCCATTAAAAAAGCGGCACCTAAAACAGCACCACCACTCTTTGAACTCATATTATTTTTCATAAAAAAATCCCTCCGTAAATTGTAACAAAATAACTTGCTCAGTTATTATATACCTTTGTTACTTCTTTTACTAGAGGGTATTTTAATTATTTTTTATATTACATATATCTTAATTTTAAATATATTCCTGCTACCACTAAAGTTTGTATAGCTATTAATGCACCAAACTTTAAGAATTTCACAAAATCTATTTTACATCCTGATTTTCCTGCTACACCAACTGCTACTACGTTTGTTGCAGAACCAAGAATAGAGATGTTTCCACCTAAACATGAACCAAAAGATAATGCCCACCAAAGTGCATCTGTATGAACCCCTTTAAATGTAGGAGCCATAACATCTATGATTTTTGAAACTGTGGCAGCGTTAGCAACGTTTCCTATTACTGATGTAAATAATGCTGATAAAGTCATAATAGACATTGTTGCAAACTCAAAGTTTCCTTTAGTTACTGCAATCATTTTGTCACTTACCATGTCGATAACATTTATTTTTTCAATTCCTAATACCATCATAAATAATCCAATAAAGAAGAACAGAGTATCCCACTCTACGTGCTTAAATATATCTGCTGGTTTTCTTTTTGCTATTGTTACAAGTAAAAATGCTCCACTTAAAGAGATTATTGCTAGACCTTTATTTATAAAGTTATTTAATACAAATCCAAGAATTACTAGCGCAAATATTGTTCCTGCTTCTCTTAATAGTTTCTTATCTTTCAAACTTCTACTTGGGTTCATCTCCATAATTCTAGCTTTTAACTCTGTTGAAACATGGAAATCTTTTCCATAGATGAAGTAAACATTTGCTAGTAATATTACCATTGATATTATTGCAACTGGTGATGTATTAAATAAAAATTCGTTAAATCCTAATCCACTTTCATGACCTATGATTAGTTGAGTTGGGTCACCTATTAGTGTTGCTGTTCCACCAATATTTGCTGCCATTATCTCTGTTATTACAAATGGGAATGGGTTTAACTTTAACTCTCCCGCTAGTAATATTGATATTGGTGCCATTAGTAGAATTGTTGTTACGTTATCTAAAAACGCTGAACAAACTGCTGTCACTATTGCTAGGAAAACAATAAGTAAAAATGGTTCTCCTCTAACAAACTTTGCTAATGTAATAGCAAACCACTGGAACACTCCTGTTTCAGATATCAAATGAACTATTATCATCATACCAATTAATAAAAATAAAATCTCTAATCTACTTGCTACAGCGTGTAATGCTTGCTCTTCATTAAAAATACCTACCATTGACATTGCTAATCCACCTAGCATCGTTGCCCATGCACCAGGTACCTTTTCTGTTATGATACAATAGAACACTGCTATAAAAATACCAAGCCCTAATATTAAGCTTAACATAAATCTTCACTTCCTTCTTATATATGTAATATTTTTCTTATAATATCTGATCTTAAAATAATTCCAAGATACTTTCCACTTTCAACAACATATATTCTCGTAACACCACGGTTCATAAATAAATATGATACTTCCATTAATGAAGCTTCTCTATCAACTGTTACAACTCCCTCTCTTCTATAAAGTTCTTCGATTGTTGTTGTTTTTTCATTTATTAGATAGTTTTCAAATGGCTCTCCCACAGTCATGAAGTTTAAGTCATTTAAAATAGTTGTGTATTTAGGCATTCCAAATGAGATTAACTCTCTTTCTGTTATCTCTCCCAAAAAGTTATTATTCTTATCTACTACAGGAATTCCACTAACCTTTTCCATTATTATTATTTTTGCAATGTCCTCTAATGTATTAGTTTCTTTTACTGGTTTTGGCACATTAGTCATTAAATCTTCAGCTGTAATATTATGATCTACCTCAATATTTGCAGCTTCTAATATTTTTATAGTTTCAATTGGATTTTTTTCTGCAATTATTCTATCTAAAATAACTTTATTTTTCATAGCTAATTTAGATATTCCTGACATTATCTTTAGTATTTTTTTACCTTTTAAAACATCAGCTATTACAAGAATAACTATTTTTAGCTCTTCCTCTTTGTTATCAAGTGTTTTTACCATAACTGGTTTTTCTGGAAATCCTATTGCTACTAAAATATCATCATAATGCTCTAATCTTGCGTGTGGAATGGCTACCCCATGTCCTAAGTAAGTTGATGCTTCTTCTTCTCTTTTTAACACGGCTTTTTTCATGATAGCCTTTTCATTTTTTAATGATTTGTTATTTTCAACAAGTTGATCTAAAAGATTTTCTATCAATTCGTTGATATTATTCCCTTTTATGTTTGGAATAATTACTTTTTCCGATAGATAGCTAGACAGCTTCATTGGAACACCTCCGTTTTTTTACACTTATTTATCTTTTGTTCATTTTTAGTATAGCACATTTTTCCAAAAAGTAAATACTTTTTGAATCGTGAGTCAACTTTTTTTTTAATTTTTTGAAGGAACCCTCTTTTCTTCTTAGTATAATAGATTGAAAAAATAACTTATTTTAAAAGGAGAGATTTATATGAAAAAATTATTAGCTATGTTAGCTTTATCTTTAGCAATGGTTGCTTGTGGAGAGAAACAAGATACAACTCCAAATGATCCTAATCCCCCAGTACAAACTACTGATCTTGCTCAACCAGCTCAGACTACTGATTCTCAAGCAGCAGATAATGCTAATCAACCAGTTGAAGCTATTGAAGAAACTGTTGTAGAAGAAGTTACTCCTGCTACTCCTGCAGAGATTAAAGCTGCTGAAGAAGCTGCTGGTAAAAATCCTGTTCAAGCTGTAGAAGAAACTGTTGAAGAACAAGTTCAAACTGTAACACCAGATTCAAATACTAAAACTGCTCAATAATAATAAAAAATACAGGTCTCTATTAAGAGCCTGTATTTTTTTTTGTTAACTTCTTTATAAATTCCAGGTCTTCTATAGGTTTACTAAAAATATATCCTTGTCCAATATCAACATTCGCTTTTTCTAAAAATTCTAGTTGTAACTTTGTTTCTATTCCTTCTGATACAATTTTAAGATTTAAATCCTTTATAAGTCCTACTAAAGCCATATATATATTCGATGCAACTAAATCTCCTTTAGTTCCTATAGCATCTAAAATACCCTTATCAAATTTTATTACATCTAAAGGTATTAGTGGTAACAAACTTACAGTGGAGTGTCCTGCTGTAAAGTCATCCATTGAAAATGATATGTTTATTTTTTTTAATTCATTTATTTTTTCCAAAGTTGTTTTTAAATTTGTTGAAAATATAGATTCTGTTATTTCAATCTCCATATAGTCTCCCGAAATACCATTTTCTTTTAGTAAATTTTTAATTACAGACACTACATCATCTCTTTCTAGAGATTTCATAGATAAATTAAAAGACATTTTAAAATTATCGTTTATATAGCCATTTTCTTTTAATTTTTTTACAAAACTTATAGCATCACTTGCTATTTCATAATCAATTAAATGTATTAAATTAATCTCTTCTGCAATTGGTATAAACTCTCCAGGTGATATAAACCCTAGCTTTTCATCACTCCATCTCGCTAAAGCTTCTGCTCCAATAATTTCCTTACTTTTTATACTAAATTTTGGTTGATATACGCCATATAACCCTTTTAAATTTTTATTTCTTAATAGTGATTTTATCGAATACTCTCTCTCTTTTTTCTTTATTAAATCCTCAGTAGCTTCAATATAATAAAAATTATTTTTTTTCTTTACATCTTCCATAGCCATATACCCATATTTAAAAGCAGTTTCTAAATCTTTATTATTGTTTTTATAAAAACCAATGCTTAAATCTACTTGATAACTTAATTTTAAAGAGTGCATCTCTTTTTTTAATCGTTCTAACCTTTCAATTAAAAATTCATCTTCACTAAAAATATAAAACTCATCTCCTGAAACTCTAAAAATATTTTGATTTTTAAATATTCTTTTTAGTTTATCTGCTACAATTCTTAGTATATCATCTCCTGAGCTTTGACCATATTTATCATTTAGCTCTTTAAAATTATTGATATCTACTACTACGGCAAATCCCTTCATATCTTTTTTTTCATTAATAAAATTCAAGAATTCAATTCTATTTGGAAGAGTTGTAATTAAATCTTTTTTTAGTTCTTTTGTCATTTTGTGATTTAAAAGTATTTTATAAATAGAGATCATTACGAATATTGTAGAAATAGCTAACAATAAATACAGTATCTTATTTGTTAATTGAAAGTGCTGATACTCATTAAAAGCTTCTTGCTTTTTCATTATATCTGCTTCTTCTTCTAACTTTTTTAAACTTAATCCATTTTTTATACCTTTATTTATTATCTTTTTTAATATCTCATCGCTTTTATATAACCCTAAAGATATTGGAATCTCCATAAATTCATCAACTTTAAACTTACTTGTATCCATTTTATTAATATCAAATAAAAAAGCTGCATTTATTATATAACTATTCAATGCTTTTTCTAATTCATCATAACTTTTAAAAAATAAAATATCGTTTTTCAGATAATATTCTTGTACAAAACTCTCCTCTATTGATCCTCTTACTACTCCTATCTTAGTATTATGTGAGAAAAAACTAGAGACTTTATATAATGTTGGCTTATATATTGGTTCTGTAAAGATTATATCATCATTCCATTCTTTATTTTCTGGTAATGGGACTACTCGAATTTTTTTCTTTAAAAAATCATTATATATATTATTCCAATTATTATTTCGATCATTTATTATTTTAAAATTTATGCCTGTTCTTTTAGAAAATTTTTCTATAAAAAACGGAATAACACCTACAAATCTTTTTAAATCTTTTGAATAATAGCTTAATGTATTATTTGGTTCTAAAGCTATTGTAACTTGAGAAAGATTATTCAAGTACTCTCTCTCCTCTAGTGTTAACGATTCTAAAAACTTATTTTTATATATTACATTAGATTGCTTTTCTAAATATTTTGTAATATCACCTTGATATTTCTCTAAAAGAGCATTATTTACTATTGCTGCTAAATCATTTAATCTCTTTTGTAATCCTATTGATATATCCGGAAGATAACCAATTTTAATAATATTTTCCCATCCTCTTATATTATATTTAGATGTTAAAAATATTTTATCTTGCTCTAAAAAGCTATCTTCAACTTCAACTATATTAACTTTTATATCATTGCCTCTTAAAAATTTTTTCAAATATCCTGTATAAATTGAATTTTTAGTAACATAAATATCTTTTTCATTTAAATTTTTCAAATTTTTTAAATCATATTTTTCTGTATTTGAAGTAGCTAAATAGATTGAGTCATCATACAAAGGTAGACTAAATACACTGTTTTCTTTTCTTTCCTCACTTTGAGTAACAGACCCTAAAATATCAATCTCTTTTCTATTGTACATTGCTAGTAATTCACTCCAATTCCCTTTTACTATTTGTACATTCAAACCTAAATAATTTTTAAATAAATCCTCTATTATAGTGTTTAATGATTGATTATCTATAATAGTATTGTCAAAATCTGATGTTTTTAAACCTAAAACTAGTTGATGTTCTCTATAACTTTCTAGAACTTTTTCCTCTTTAATATTTTTAGGTATATAACCAGCAGCTAATAAAATTTGAGTCAAAAGAAAACACAATATAAAAACCTTTAGCATCCATCCTCCCACTTTTTTATAAATAGACTTTTATTATATCAAATCCTACTAAAAGGGTCAATTTAATACTCTGGTTTCTACTAATGTTTTTTACCAGCTTCCGCCTCCACCTCCACCAGCTCCACCTCCTGATGAACCTCCACCCATAGATGAACTACCTCCACCAAAATTACTTGGAGCCTTTGGAGCGGATAACATTGTATCATTAAAAGCAGACAAAGAGTTATTAAAGCTTCCCATGAAAGCACCTAATACAAATGCATTCCCCATACTAGAACCGCCGTACCACTGAGGAGGTTCAACTACAAGATCTTTAAATTTATCTGCCCAAATACTACTAACTCCCAATACAATTGTATAAGGAAGTATATTATAAAAATAACTTGGATTTTCTTCTAATAACATCTCTAATTTTCTTTTCTCTGCTGTTTCTAAAAATCTTTTAAAGCCGAGTATTTTTCCTAAAATTTCGTTTCCGTATTGTGTTCTACTTTTTATTTTACCACTTATAGCTAAGGTCACTAATACTGATAACCCACCTAATATAATAGTGATTGCTGTATCTATTCCTGCACTTGTACCAAAATAATAAAAGTATCCAAAACTAGCAGCTATTATGAATAAAATAGATGTTCTAACACTCCCACCAGCTCTTAAGCTTTTAGAGCTATATAAAGTTTTTTTACTCATAATTAAATCTATCTCTAAAATTTCTGCTGCTTTATCAATGTGTTTATAAAATCTATTTCTTAAATCTTTAATATTTAATTTATTTGATGAATTCTTATAAGCAGATAGAGCATTGTACATATATTTTTCAAACTCTTTTTCTGTTTCTATTTTATCTTTTAAGAATTCTATTTCAAATTCATCCTTTGTAAATAACCCACCTTTTTTCAACTCATTAATTTTTAAATAACCTTTATTAGCCCAATAAAAAATTAAACTTGTTAAATCTTTAGAATGTATAATTCCATCTATATAATATCCTATTTCTGTTGGTGTAAGATTATCAGGAGGATAAAATTCAACCGTTTGAATAACACTATCTCTATCTTTATATTTTTTTAAAAGTCCAAATGCCATTCCTGGAATAAGAAGGTATATTAGATATAAAACACCCTTAAATATATAATAAGTTATTTTTTGATCTCTAAAATCAAAATATCCCTCTGGCAACGGCAAAGCTATCGTTACGCTCTCCTTTGGATTTAAATCTACTGTTGTATAACCACTTATTATGTTTCCATTTACGTTCCATTTAACCCCATTAGTATCTGTACTACCATACTTTCCTAGAGTAAAATTCACTTTATTACTATCAAAATTTTTAGGTAGTTCTATAGTAAACTCAACCTTTTTTATAGTCGTATCCCAATCATTTCCAATTAGATTATAATAAACTTCATCATAACTAGAGTTTCTATCCCAACCTATATTATAGGTATATTTTATTATATAATCTTTTATTCCTGTCAAATATCTATTTGGATCTCCTAATCTCAAGTAGATGTAATTCCCTTCATCTTTTGCAACAGTTTGAACATTCGTCTTTATATTTGTAACCTTTATCTCTTTTCCATTAAACTCCTCTGGAATTATTCTATATATTCCTCGTCTTGGCTGTAAAAAATCCACTCTTATATTTTCATCAACACTGTAGATATTTTTATCATCTATTTTTACATTTACTTTATAGTTATCAATTATATATCCTGCATCTGCAAAAATAGTTGTAACTAAAAGAAAAAATAGGCTAAAACTGAACTTTAACATTTTGTCTTTCCTCTTCATTTTCAACTTTAAAGAATGGATATTTCTTAAATCCAAAGTTATTAGCCACTATAACGCTTGGAAATGTTTCACACATTGTATTATAAACTCTAACACTACCATTATAATATTTTCTTGCTTGTAAAATATCTTCCTCTATTGCTACTAATTCACTTTGTAACTTCATAAAGTTTTCATTTGCTTTTAATTCAGGATAATTTTCTGTTAAAGCAAATAATTTTCCTAAAGCACCTGTTATCATATTTTCATTTTCTATTTTTTCTTCTGGAGTTGTAGCGGTCATATATTTGTTTCTTGCTGCTACTACAGCCTCTAATGTACTACCTTCATAATTTTTATATCCCTTTACAGTTTCTACTAAATTTGGTATTAAGTCATATCTCTTCTTTAAGTATGCATCAATTGTTGAAAAAGCCTCATCCACAAAGTTTCTTTCTTTAACTAACTTATTGTACACTCCTATAATATAACCAATTAAAATAACTAACAAAACTATAAATACTATTCCTAAAATCATAACTTCCTCCCTATTATTTTTTTCTTTTATGTATTATACTATATTTATTTTTAAATCCTTATGAAAACTTTTTATCTGGAGGCTTTTTGCATGAAGAAAAAGATTTTTACATTTTTAGGTTTCCTATTTTTAGGATTTGGTATCATTGGAGCATTTTTACCTATAATTCCAACTGTGCCTTTTATATTAGTTGCTGCGTATTTTTTTGAAAAAAGTTCAGAGAAATTCTATAACTGGTTGCTTAATAATAAATATTTTGGTGAGCATTTAAAAGATTATAGAGTTAATAAGGGAATTACTAAAAAAAATAAGATTATTGCTATATTATCCACAATTTTTGGGATGACATTAGGAATGTTTTTTATGCCCTTTATCATTGGTAAAATTTTACTTTTACTTATCCTTGTAGGTGTTATTTTTCATATTATAAATGTTGAAACAATAAAAAAATAGATTATAGCGATTAACTCACTATAACCTATTTCATTAACTTCCTATAAACATTTGTGTCCAGATATTATTTCCATATTCATCTCTTGAGACTCCCATCTCTTTAAATCTTGGATTTAAAATATTTTTTCTATGTCCTGGAGAATCCATCCATGATTTCATAACATATTCTGGTGTATTTTGACCTTTTGCTATATTCTCTCCAGCAGTCATATAATCTACCCTATGCTTTTTCATTAAATCAAAAGGTGTCCCGTAAACAGGAGAGTTATGACTAAAGTATCTATTTTTATACATATCATCAGATTTTATTTTAGCTAGTTTATTTAATTTTGAATTTAACTTCATAGGACTTAATCCTCTACTAACTCTTTCCCTATTAACTAATTTTAAAATAACCTTTTGATCCTCATTAGCTCCAAAAACTAATGTTCCTAAAAGAAAAACCATTATTCCTAGTAATTTTTTCAATTTTGCCTCCCTATTATAGTTTTCTATAATATATCTTAGCAAAATCTCTTTTATATCTCCAAATTTATTTTTCTTCTAATTGAGTTTTTACATAGTTTGGTAAAGCAAATGTCGCTCTTTGAATATCAGTATTATAGTATCTAGTTTGAATATTTAACTTATTCCATTCTTCAATTTTACAATCTAAAGTTGGATTATATTTTTTTGATGCAAATCCAAATAACCAATGTCCAGATGCATATGTTGGTTGATGAAACTGATAAACTTTTGCTATAGGAAATATTTTTTTGATCTTATTATGAGCTTTTTTCATCTCTTGAGAATATCTTTCATAATATGGAGATTCGTGTTGATTTACTAAAATCCCATCGTTTTTTAAAACTCTATAACAATTTTTATAAAACTCAGTTGTAAAAAGACCCTCTCCTACAGATATTGGATCTGTTGAATCAACTAGTATTAAATCATACATTTCACTTGGACAATCTTCTACAAATTTTAAACCATCTTGATAATATAAGGTCACCCTTTTGTCTTCTAATTTATCTGCTGTAAATGGTAAAAATTTTTGAGATAATCTTACAACTCTTTCATCTATCTCAACCATATCTATTTTTTCTATAGTGGAGTATCTTGTAAGTTCTCTTACTGTACCTCCATCTCCGCCACCTATTACCAATACCTTTTTTATATTTAAATTTGTACACATTGGAACATGAGTTATCATCTCGTGATATATGAATTCATCTTTTTCAGTTATCATTATCATTCCATCAAGTGTAAAAAATCTTCCATATTCATTTGAAGTAAAGAAATCTATTTTTTGAAAAGGTGTTTCCTCTGAATATAAATGTTCTTTAACTTTAATAGAGAATCTTGTATCCTCTGACCATTTTTCTGTAAACCATAAATCTAACATGCTATTCCTCCTCTGGTTTAAAAGTTATTTTTCCTAGCTCTTTTTTTGAGTAATTTCTAATTTTATCTACCATTCCTCTTGGAACCTCTATCGACTCACTTCTATCAGATTTAAATATATCCTCTAAAAATTTAAAAGCTGTCCATGGATCTATCTTATCGCCACAAGTAAACACATCAACTGCTGCATAGCCGTACTCAGGCCAAGTATGAATTGCAAGATGAGATTCTGATATAATTACAGCTCCAGATACTCCATATGGATTAAAATGATGAAATACCGATTCAACTATTGTTGCATTAGCTATTTTTGCTGCTTCATTCATGTGTTCTTTTATTAAAGTAGGATTTTTTAATATTTCCTCATCACAGTTATAAAACTCAATTAAAATGTGTCTTCCAAGTGTTTCTAATTTCAATTTTCTCCTCCTAAAAACAGTATCTTAACAAAAAATTAAATTTAAATATTAAAATATTAAACTTTTGTTTAAAAAAATATATTTAAAATTTAATATTTTAAATATTGTATATATAATATCATCTCTTTATTTTTTGTCAATTGCTTTTTTATAAAAAAGAGAATATACTATATTATCGATAATTTAAGGAGAGATCTATATGGAAATCGGAAAAAAAATAAAAAGACTAAGACAAGAAAAATATCTTACTCAAGATGAACTAGCTAGTCGTTGTGAGTTATCAAAAGGATTTATATCACAAGTAGAACGAAACTTAACTTCTCCATCTATTGCAAATTTAGCTGATATCCTTGAAGGTCTTGGAACAAATTTAAAAGATTTCTTTAGTGATGATGGCGATGAAAAAATCGTTTTTGATGAAAATGATGCCTTTGAACTTACAGATTCTAAACTAAAATATAAAGTTGAATGGATTATACCTAATGCCCAAAAAAACCAAATGGAACCTATTTTATTAACTTTAGAAGAGGGTGGAAGATATAAAGAGGAAATTGCCCATGATGGACAAGAGTTTGGTTATGTTTTAAAGGGAGAAATTTTAATACATTTAGGTGATAAAGTTCATAAAGCTAAAAAAGGAGAAGATTTATTAAAGGCTTTATTAGAAACTGATGAAGGAGCAAGCCACTTTGGAGAAGTAGCTATAGGTACAAACTATGGAATTAAGAAGTTTACTAGAAATATGCTATTTGATGAGAAAATAGGAGGAACAGTTCATATGGCTATAGGAGATTCTATGCCAGAGGCTGGTGGTAAAAATAGATCATCACTTCATTGGGACATGCTTTGTGACATGAGAAATGGTGGAAGAATATATGCAGATGGAGAACTTTTCTATGAAAATGGAGAGTTTAAAAAAGAAATATTAGAAAGAGAAGAGTTATCTTCAACAGGATTTGGAAATG
>SKEN01000476.1_pt1 | contig 28393 bp, 27 predicted proteins | sample 4826711 | NCBI WGS metagenome assembly SKEN01 (sample SAMN11008808, study PRJNA524170) | human gut metagenome | biome: Human fecal sample; material: Feces; isolation source: fecal sample from pouch patient p39 | host: Homo sapiens | place: Israel: Tel-Aviv | collected 2015-02-10 | reverse complement strand
ACTAAAGAAGCATATGTTTGTCTTATTATTTTTAGGGGTCCCGTCAGGAAAACGCGGAATAACAACGCTAAGGATTTTCCTGACTACCTATAACCCCTTTATTTACAATGCATTTCGACCGTTTTTCATTTAAAAAAATTCTCAAGTAATCTAATTGGAATTCTTTCCCTCTTTCCCTGTATTTATTAGCTTTTTATCTTGCTGCTCCGGAAAACGCGGAATAACAACGTTAAGACTCTCAATTTCATTAAATTTCAAGTTTTTATGAAAATCTAACAACGCTAAGGAATTATCTAAATTGAATCTAACCCTTTGATTTCAAGTAATTTTCGATATATTGAAGCTCGAGAAATATTTGTAATTTCACAGATTTGTTTTACTGTCATTTCACCTTCTTGATAAAGCTTTAAAGCATAATTCATTCCAGCATGATTATTATGATATTTTTTTACTCTCCCTTTGAATTTTCCTTCTCTTTTAGCTATTTCAATACCTTCTCGTTGTCTCATTCTTATTAAATCTCTTTCTAATTGATTAACCCCAGCCATTATTGTTATTAAAAATTGACTATATGGATTTTCTTCAGATAAATCTAGCCAAGTATCTTTTAAAGATTTTAAATATGCTTTTTTTCCTCTAATTAAATCTATTAATAAGAATAGATCATGGGTACTACGAGTAATTCTTGTTAAATCAGTTACATAAATTACATCTCCACTTTTAATTTCTTTCAACATATTCTGTAATTCAAGTCTATTCATTGTTGCACCTGAAATTTTTTCTTCAAAAATAATATCCATTCCAATTTCTAGAAGTTGTTGTTTTTGCCTCGCTAAATTTTGATCTTCAGAACTAACCCGAATATACCCTATTTTTCTCATTTTTATTCCTCCTCTTTGAGACAAGTCTTATGAGACTCTATAAACCTATATTTTATCACGGTTCTTATATTATATCAATAGAGTAGACTCTATTGATATAATATAAAAAATACGATCGAAGGAGTTACGCATGTCATTAAGAGGAAAAGAGTTATTTTCTCAAGAACAAAGAGAATTATTTATGGAAATACCTGAAGATGAATTAATTTTAGCAACATATTATACATTTTCAAAATCTGATTTAGAGGTCATTCACAGACATCGGAGAGATGAGAATAAAATAGGATTTGCTTTACAATTGGCATTATTAAGATATCCTGGTTGGCCATATAGTTATATCAAATCTATTCCTAAAACAGTAATCAGTTATATTGCAAAACAAATTGGAACTGGAATCTTACCCGCTAGAAAATATCCTCAAAGAGATAATACTCTTTGGCAACATATGAAAGAAATTAAGGAAGAATATAATTTTACTTCTTTTGGAGAGATTGAACAAAAAAAAGTATTTAATTATATTTATAAATTGAGTTTAGAAAATGATGATACCTTATATCTTTTTGATGAGTGCTTAAATTTTTTTAGAAAGAATAAAATCATACTTCCTGGTATAACTACTCTTGAAAATCTAATATGGGAAGCTAAAAATGAAGCAGAAAAAATACTCTTTGATACTTTAGCCAACTCACTTTCAGAAGAACAAAAAGAAAAATTAAATTCCACTCTTTTAGTTCAACCTAACATTGAAGAGCGAAGTAGAACAACTCTTGGTTGGTTGAAAACTCCAACAGGATTTCCATCTCCAGATACTTTTTTAAAATTAGTGGAAAAGATAGAATATATCAAGGATTTAAATCTTGATAGCTCCTTAGTTAAGCATTTTCATTCTAATAGATTACTGCAACTCTATAGAATGTCTATGAGATATGAACCTTATGCTTTTAGAGACTTTAAAGAAAATAAAAGATATGCACTATTAACAATTCTTTTAATAAACCTTTCTAAAGACCTTATAGACAAAGCTTTTGAAGTTCATGATAGGCAAATGTTAACGCTAATTTCAAAAGGAAGAAAAGCTCAGGAAGAGATACAGAAAAATAATGGGAAAAAGTTAAATGAAAAAATAGTTCAATTTGCAAATATCGGAAAATCTTTAATTAAAGCAAAAGAAGAGGGGATAGATCCATTTAAAGCTCTTGAATCTATAGTTAATTGGGAAAGTTTTGTTTCTTCTGTTAATGAGGCTGAAAAACTAGCAAGACCTGTAGATTATGACTATTTAGATCTATTAGAAAAAAGATTTTATTTTTTAAGAAGATACACTCCAAAATTTTTAAATTTATTAGAATTTAAATCTACAAAAGCTAATGAGTCTTTGGTTCAAGGAATTAATATATTAAAAGAGATTAACGAAAGTGGTAAAAGGAAAATTCCAGAAGATGCTCCTATAGATTTTATTTCTAAAAGATGGAGTAAATATGTCTTTGAAAAGGATGATAGCATTAATAGACATTATTATGAAATGGCTGTTCTTTCTGAACTTAGAGAGCATATTAGAGCTGGAGATATATCTATTTCTGGAAGTAGACAATACATGGACTTCGAAGAGTATCTATTCTCTAAAGATGAATGGCAAGAATCTAAAGATTTATCCAGATTAGCTGTAAGTTTAAATTTAGAAGATTATATGATTGAGAGAAATTTAAGTTTGAACGCAAGATTGAAATGGCTTTCAAAAAATATTAACCAAATTAAGGGAATTTCTATTGAAAATGGTAAAATTTCTATTTCTCGATTAGAAAGAAATATTCCTCTAGAGGCAGAACAATTAAGTTCAAAGTTGTATAAACTTATTCCTAGAATTAATTTAACAGATCTATTATTAGATGTTGCAAATATAACCGGATTTCATGAAGAGTTTATCCATGCTTCAACAAATAAAAAACCAGATAGTAATGAAAAAATAACTTTAATAGCAACTTTAATTGGAATGGGAACAAATATAGGACTTACAAAAATGTCTGATGCTGCATCAGGAATATCCTATAAGCAAATGGCATATATTTCACAGTGGAGAATGCATGAAGATGCTTTAAATAGAGCTCAAGCCAATCTTGTTAATTTTCATACTAAACTAAATATGTCAAAATATTGGGGAGATGGAAGTACGTCCTCTTCAGATGGGATGAGAATGCAATTGGGAGTTACATCACTTCATGCTGATTCTAATCCTCATTATGGAACTGGAAAAGGTGCTACTATTTATAGATTTACAAGTGACCAATTTTCATCTTTCTACACAAAAATAATTAATACAAATTCAAGAGATGCTACTCATGTTTTAGATGGTCTTTTAAATCATGAGACTGATTTAAATATCTTAGAACATTACACTGATACAGCTGGATATACTGATCAAGTATTTGGTCTTACTCATCTTTTAGGGTTTAGATTTGCTCCTAGAATAAGGGATTTATCAGATGTAAAACTATTTTCTTTGAATGATACAGATATTTCTAAAAATGTTGAGAGTATTTTAAAGGGAAAAATTAATGAAAAAATTATAAAGGAAAATTATGATGATGTTTTGAGACTTGCATCTTCAATTAGAGATGGAAAAGTTAGCTCATCTTTAATATTGAGTAAACTGGGATCTTATTCTAGACAAAATAGTATTTCTACAGCATTAAGGGAGATGGGGAAAATAGAAAAAACTATTTTTATTTTAGATTACTTATCAAATGAGGAGTTAAGAAGAAAAATCCATAGAGGTTTAAATAAAGGAGAGGCTATGAATGGATTAGCAAGAGCTATTTTCTTTGGAAAACAAGGAGAATTAAGAGAAAGAACTCTTCAAAATCAGCTACAAAGAGCAAGTACACTTAATATTATTATAAATGCTATTAATATTTGGAATACAATTTACTTAGAAAAAGCTCTTGGATATTTAAAAACTATTGAAGAGGTCGATGAGAATCTATTAGGGAATATATCTCCTCTTGCTTGGGAGCATATTAACCTTTTAGGAGAATATAATTTTGATTCAAATTGCACTACTTCTTTAGAATTTTTAAGAGAGCTAAATATAGATTAAAGCATTGAAAATAAAGGGGTTATAGGTAGTCAGGAAAATCCTTAGCGTTGTTATTCCGCGTTTTCCTGACGGGACCCCTAAAAATAATAAGACAAACATATGCTTCTTTAGTACAAGCAATTAAAATTTTATTTATAAATCCAGATAATTTACATTTTGGGGAACGAATGAGAGCAGTAGTTAAGATTTTAGCAACAGGTGCAAGTGTAATTTTAGGCAGTTTAATAAGTGAAGTAATTGGAAAAACTTCAATTGCAGGAATTCCAATAATAGGAGAAATAATACAAAATTTTTGTGGAGTACTAACTACGGGAATATTAAGTTGTTCTTTATTATATTTGTTAGATCGAAATGAATCTATAAATAAGTTAGTTAGTTTCTTGAATAATTTGACACCTTTTACTCAAGAAATTGATTATTTTAAAAGACAAGCTATTTATTTTGAAGTTTATGCAGCAGAGTTAATGAAAATTGATATAGATAAATTTAAAAAAGAAATAAATATTTATAGTGAATTTTATAAAAAACTAGAAGAAATTGATAATGAATATGAATTAAATAGTATACTAAAAAATATTATTGATAATATAGGTTGTAAATTACCATGGGATGGTGATTTTAAAAGTTTTATGTCAAATAAATCTGCAGTTTTAGTATTTGAATAGTAAGAGTGAAGAATATTTTAAAATCTAATTAAATTAAATATGTATTTATTGGGAATAGACTTTGCAAGTAGTCAATAAATAACTTATGAAGGTTCTAAAAAAATTTGAAAAAGGGTGATGGTGTATGGCAATTCCGTTTATTTTAATACCTATTGGAGGTTTTATATTAAATGAATATTATCAAAGTAAAAAAATAAAAGAATCCCAAAAACTTATTGAATTAACAAAAGAAACACATGAAAAAAATTTAAAAGAATTTAATTTACAAAGAGAAAATATTATAAAAAGTTTAGATTCTTTAGAAAAAAAACGACTTGAAATATTAGGCAGTTTTAAAATTTTCAGTGATTTAGTAGAAAAAGTAGTAGATAGACCACGATTTAAAAAAGAGATTAAAAATATTGATTTAAAATTAGATAATCTTAAACTAGAAGAGTTAAAAATAGTTTCTTTTAAATCAACTGAATTATTAACTAAAATAAATGAGATGGGAATAATATCTGGAACATTATTAAGTCAAAAAGCATTATTAAGTATTTCAAGTGTTGGAACGGGAATTTTGGGAATAACCACAGTAGGAATAGGAGCAATAATAGCTACTAATATTAAAACGATTAAAGTATATTCTGATACCAAAAAAGCTGATGCTTTTCATAAAGGCCTCGGTTCGTTTTTTCCGAAAAAAGTCACTTTTTCTTCGTTTAAGTCAATAGAATCAAGAGATATTTAAATTTTAGATATCTCTTTTTTTATTTTGTATATAGTCAATAAAGTTTCGATATTATTGACGATCAAAATCTATATATTTATATAGTCTAAAATTTCCTATTTCCATTAAATTTTGACCTTTCTACAGTTTATTTAAAATGTTTATAGACTAAAACTTATCATTGGAGTAAAATATTTTGGTACTACAGAAAACAGAAAGGAAATAATATATGATATACGGATATTGTAGAGTAAGCACTAAGCATCAAAATCTTCAAAGACAAGTTGATGCTCTTATAAAATATGGAGTTAATCCAAGATTTATATTCACCGATAAATATACAGGACAGACCTTAAATAGAGAAGGATTAAATGAACTCATCTCAGTTTTAAAATCTGGAGATGTCCTTGTAATAAAAGAGATTGATAGATTAGGAAGAAATCGAAAAGAAACTAAGGATCTTATTGTATCTCTAATTAAACAGGATATAGAATTAGTGTGTCTAGATATGCCTTATCTTAAAGAGTTTATAATAGATAAAATCAAAGAAAACGAAGGTTTTATTGAAATAATGGCTAATGCTTTGTTAGATGTCATATTAGAAGTTGCAGAGCAAGAAAGAAAAAAAATTATAGGAAGGACTTCAGAAGGAAGAAAAAGAGCAATTGAAGAGGGTCGTAAGTTTGGACGAACTCAAAAAGTTAACCTTGAAGTTTTTAGAAAATATTATGAAAAATTTTTAAAACGAGAGCTAAAAGCCGTTGAAATTCAGAAAGAATTAGGTATAAGTAAGCAATGTTATTATAACTATGTGTTATTACTAAAAGGTGAAGTTAATGGAGCTTAGATACAATGTTCTGAGCAAGAGAGAAAGGGAGAAGTTACTGACTATTCTCTATGGAGAAAGAAACATAGAGAAAAATTTTACGCTGTTACCTGAAGAATTAAAAAGAGTTAAGAGCTTTGGAAAACCTCATTGGAAACTAGGATATGCCATTCAGTTACTGTTTTTAAAAAATAGAGGTGTCTCAATTATAAGTAATAAAGAGTTACTATCCCCCAAAATAGTCGAATATGTAGCTAATCAAATTGGATGCATACCAGATTGTCTTCAGCGTTACTGGGATGTAAAAAATATAAGATTTAATCATTTTCAAGAAATTTGCAATATATTAGAGTTTAAAAAATTTGAAGTGACTTCAAAAGTTGAAACCTTCATCTACAACAAAGTTCTTTCAATTGGAGAACCAATTGAAGTAATGGAAAATTTAATTGAGGAGTTAAGGAAAATAAAGGTTGTTATTCCAGCACTTTATAAATTAGAAGAGCTAATTTACAAAGGAATAAATGCTACAGATAAATTTATTTTTTCAAAAATATGTGAGCAAATAGATAATAAAAATAAACTTGAAAACTTGTTTTTAGTAGAAAACGGAGTTTCTAACTATTCTATTTTAAAAAATATTGCTGTTAATAATAGTCCTTCTGGAGTCAAAATCTTATTAGAAACTATTAAAACTATTGATTCATATGGAAAAATCATAGATTTAAGTTTTTTAACTGATAGCAAAATTAGATATTTTTATACTGAAATTCAAAAATCACATAGATTTAGAATAGAAAGATTTAATAACCTAGAAAAGAAGTATTCTTATTTGGCTATGTTTCTAAGTTTTAAAAGAAGAGAGTTTGTAGATATGGTAATTGAAACTACTTCTAACTATGCACATACTGTTATGAAGCGAACAAAGAAAAAATCACAGAACTATAATCAAAAAAATCAAGAAAGATATAAACTCAATTCAGGAAAATTGAAAGATGTCGTTGAATATATCCTTCAAATTAAAGATATTCCAACTCTAAAAGAGTACCAATCATCTCTTACTGAACTAAAGAAGGAGCTAGATTCAACTGAAGAAGAGTTAGAAGAGATTGATTTTCTTCTAAAATCTCATCAAAGCTTTAACTACACTAATGATCTATTAGAATGCATTGAATTTGATAGTAATACTAAACCTAATTTTATAAATTATCTGAAATCTTTTAAAGAAAATAAGAATAAAAAGAAATTTAAAGCTGATATATCTTTCTTTAGCTATCAATGGCAGAAAAATATAAAAAAATATGACTATTCTAAAAAGGTCGTAGAGATAGCACTACTGTATTCAATAAGGGATTATATTCGTTCGGGAGATATCTTTGTCAGAGAGAGTAAAAAATATAATAGTTTTGACCACTATCTTGTGGACTCAATTGATGAGATTATTCCAGATGAAATTGAAGTTTTTATAAAAAACTTAAAATCTAATTTGATTATTCCAAAAAAATTAGATTTTCAAAGAATAATTGAGCAAGATTCAAAAAGTAATTTTGGAGAAAAAATCTACAGCTACTTCCCCAAAATAACCATGACAGAAATACTTTATGAAGTAAATTCTTGGACTGGAGTTTTAGAACATTTTTACGGAGCTTCTAAATCTCCAGAAAATCGTCAGAATGTTGCAGTAGCTACACTTCTTGCAAATGGTCACAATATAGGATTTTCTAAAATGGCTATATCTGCCTCTATAGATGAATCGATTTTAAAAAGAGCTAATGAATTTTATTTTAACTATAGTAATCTTTTTAAAGCACAGCAAAGCTTAGTAAATTATCACCATGCTTTAGAAATTGTTGAAAACTGGGGAGATGGAAAAACATCTTCATCTGATGGTATGAGAGTTCCAATAAGTTCTAAAACTATTTATGCAGATTATAATGCTCATTATGGAAATAGAGGTGGAGGCATATATAGACATATTAGTGACCAATACACGCCTTATTATGTTCAAATGCTCCAAGGAAGAGATAGTAATCATGTTTTAGACGGACTTTTATACCATGGAACAGAACTTGAAATCTATGAACATTCTACAGATACAGCTGGATATACAGAGCAAATGTTTGCTTTAACTCATCTTTTGGGATTTAATTTTAAACCAAGAATAAAAAATTTAGATCAACAACAACTTTATGCATTTGAAACTTTGGAAATAGACGATATAAAGTTTAAGAAAATTAATGAAAAAATAATTTTAGAGAATTATTTTGAAGTTATGAGATTAGTTGAATCTATAAAGTGCGGTAAGGTAAAAGCCTCTTTGATTCTTCAAAAGATTAATTCATATAACAGAGATAACGGTATTGCTAAAGGGCTTAAAGAAATAGGAAGAATTTTTAAAACTAAATATATTCTAGACTACTATACTGATATGAAGTTAAGAAAAGAAGTTCAGAAGATTTTAAATAAAGGAGAATCTATAAATTCTGTTGGAAGACTTATATTTTTTGGAAAACATGGAAGATTGAATGAATCCTCACTTGAAAGTCAGCTTGAAAAAGTAAGTTGCTTGAATATATTGCTAGGTTCTTTAATTGTGTGGAATTCAAGATATTTGGAGAAAGTTTATAAGACTGTAAAAGATGAAGAATGGTTTGATGATGAAGAGTTTAAAAGAGTTGGACCTCTTGGAACACAACATGTAAATTTTCTTGGAAAATATATTTTTGAAGATAAAATAATTAATACTGTAGATGGATTAAGACCGTTAAAATCTGAGGTTCAAGTTTAATTTTGCTTGAACCCTTGATTCTATTGGCTTAAATGAAAAAAAAGTGACTTTTTTCGGAAAAAACGAACCGAGGCCTGAAGAAATGAAGGAAGTTGAAAAAACTATAAAAAAATGTTGTAATTATTTTATTGTATTAGAAGATGTTATAAATAATTTTGAATGTTGTGTTAACAAAATAAATAGTGCATATATTTTCCACCTTGATAAATTACAAAAAATTGTAGCTGAAAAAACAAATTTTAATGACTTTGCGCTTGAAGAAGAACTAGTATTTGAAAATACAGCTTTATTAGTACAATTACTATTTAACTTGTTAAAAGTAAACTTTTTTTTAGAAAAAGAAAATGAAGAAGGATTAAAAGAAATTAATATATTTGATATAAATAGAAATACCTATGACGCAAGTAGTATTTTAAGTGATATTAAATATTAAATATGGTATTAGAAATTTTAAATATTTTTCCCAATAACAACTATGGAAACTTAAAAAGTATAATCTAGTTTAATAAAATCAGGGTAAAAATCCTTAGATTGTTATTGGAAGTTTTTCTGATTGGATCCTAATAAGCAAAAGAGTCGTAAACAATTACTTGTTTACGACCTAAAGTATCTTTTATTCTATTTTTTTAAATTTTAAATTTTTTATCAGATATTTGAAAATTAATCAATTTACCTTTTTCATAATTTGCTTTTAAATAATATGTATTACCTTTTGCTAATTCAATAGGAGTTGTTACTATCTCTGCTAAACATAACGTGAACATATCTAATACAACATATCCAACAGCTCTTGCGGGAGCTGGTTCATCATTAGATTTTAATTTAAAAATATGAATTTCCTTTTCATCTTCTAAATTTATTATATTTATTGGATTTTTTCCTATTCTTGTTATAACAAATTCTTTTGAATCTCCAGGCTTAATTAAGTGAGTTTCGACTTCCTTTTCTCCAGAAGCTGCCATTATTGCAGAACAACCTGTATTAATTAATATTAGTGTAATTAATAAAATTATAACTTTTAAGTTTTTTAACATTAGTATTTTCCTCCGAGTAAAAAATAAAACTATTTCACAATAATATACTGGTTTTGTCCATTGAATTTGTAAGCAGAACCTGAAACAAAATCAATTCCCCAACCTAATAAATTTAAAAGATTAAGAAATGCAGCACCTGTTATTTCTTTATCTAAAAGTAATAAATGTTTTTTTCCATTTTCGTCTAAAACTTCAATCATATATTCTGATTTTCTATCAAGAACATAATGAGCCATCTCTTCTTTTCCTTCAGCCACAACAAATCCATTTTTATATAATTTCATAGATACCATATTTGGTACATTTGAATGTGCTGTTACTCTCTGTTTCGAGCCATTAATTATAGTAGAACATCCTGTAATAAAAGTTGTAGCTATTAAAATAGAAACTAAAATAATTTGTTTTTTCATTAGTAATCCCCCTCTTTAAGTAAACAAAAAATACGTTCATTATTTTAACATTTTATTTTGATTGTGTCAATAAAGAATATATAACAAGTATCTTTTTATAAAAAATAAAGAAAATTAATCTTATAAATTTTTATTTTTTAGTTATTTTATTATTTATATAACCTTGTATTGGTTTTTGTACTTTTTTAAATAGCATTTTAGGCTACTGTGTATTATTAAATTCACTTTCAATTTATGATACAATAGATATGTAGAAAAAGCAAGAAAAACAGTGGAAATAAGATATATTTTATATAAATCCACATGTATTATCTATGGTACACTCTACTTGATACAACAACACCATACAATACAAAAGAGAGTCCATGCGGACTCTCAGAAGGTAAAATATATATATTCAATTTTTACAATTTACACTAAATTTGGTACACTCCCAAATCACTCTTTTGTAATAACATAATCGTATAAATTATTATTTACTTTTAAAATTGCAATTTCTAAAAAATTTTCCTTACTTATTCTTCTATAAAATACAAGTTTTGCTCCAATTTCTGCACTATTTAATTTATCTTTTTCCATTATATTTAAATCTAAAATTTTGACAATATTTAACAAATTTTCCATTTTATCAACTCCCTCATTAACTTATACAAGACAACTTACCTTTTAATTAATCAATAAAAAAAATAAATACGTTATTTTAACAAAAGAAGAACCTCTCCCCCTCAGAGGTTCTTTCTATTTTTTGAAAACCATGTTATACTTAACTGAAACAATTATCAGCTCTGATATTGTGATTAAGTACTTATGGAAAGAATGGTCTAGTCTATGCCATTCTTTTTTTTTAATTAAAAGCATTTTGATACCGTTCTACTAGTTTATTTGTTTCTACCGTTAGGCTATCCAATTCATTTCTTTCTTCTTCACTTAAGTTCTTAGAATAAGATAATCCTTTTAAATGAGGAATTAAACCTTCTCCAAGCTGCCAAATATGATCTTGTGTTTTAGCTTTTATATTTTCATTAACCATCTCTTCTATTTCTTTTAAAAGTGCTCTTAGTGGTATAAAATCTATAGGTTCATCAGCGTATTCACTGTCACCAAGATAATCATTAATATAAGTTTTAACACGACCATTAGGATAATAAACTATAAATTCCTCTTCTCCAATTTTAATTTTTTCATTATCATTCATATTTGGAGTTTGTTTTATTGTCTCATATGCCTTAGTAAACCCCATTAAATCAGAAATCATATTCATTGGTGCTCCATTTGTATTATAGGCTACAATTGCTATTTTATTTCCTTTTTTAAGGCTATTAAAAAATTCTTCATCAACTAATAATCTAAGAAGCCTATCAGATACTGCAACAGCTTCAATTTCGATTACTTGTCCGCCATCTATTTTTAATTTTAAAGAGTACACTTCTCCTACCTGAGCTTGAGGACCTATCATTACATCCATTACTACAGAATCATCATTATTCTTAAGAAGTCTAAATCCTTGAAATAAATCTACATTTTTTACCATTGTTACTTGTCCTGTTTTATCTCCAAACTCATCAACTACATCTATTTTTTCCCATGTCCCAAAAGCAATGCAAAATATAAATAAAAATAAACTAATCACTCTTGTTTTCATTAGATACCTCCATTTTAGATGAATTAGTATAATTTTATACCTGATACATAATTACCTCTAAATGTAAGTTTTGTCAATTTTTTAAGATTTCATTTAAGTCTTTAAACGGTGAAGATATTGTTAAAGTCTTTTGTAAATCTAATAAATTTTGAAGGTTTTTATTTATAATCTTTTCTATTTCTGAATCTTTTAAATTTCGAATTGGTTTTTCTATTAATTCAATTTTTTCTAAAATTGAATTAATATACACATTGGAACCATCAAGTAAACTATAATTATTATAATCCTTAATCATATCAATCGTTTTATACAATAAGTTTACTTCGTTTTTATCTAATTTGAAGTGTTTATAAATAAATCCCATTCCTAAAAAAAGTGCCCCAGCCAATTTAAATTCTTCTTGCTTTTCTTTTATTGGTTTTAAATTATATGCTACTATTATTTTATAACAATTTTCATATTCTTTTTTCAAATGTTTATCTGAAATTATTGATAACAAATGCTTTAATTCTTCTGGTATTTCAACTTTAGCTAGCTTTCTTTCATACAGTATTTCTTCTTGTGTAACATTTTCTTCTTCATTTTTCCACGGAAGTTCTAAAATGTCTATTTCTTCATTTTCTATTTCCATGTTATTCTTATCAAAAGTTTCATTTTTTACTTGAATGTAACTTTTAATTAAAGCTCTATTGTCTATACTCAATTTTTTATGCTCACGCCATTGTACCTCTACATATGAATTCGTATATTTTTCTTGTCCTTGATTTATCGCATATTTTCCGAGAACACTTATACTTATGATTTTTATTATTTCATTTTCTTCAGCTGTATAATCGATATTTTTATCTGGATATATCAATTTTAAAAAAGCAGATATCGTTTTTTTTGTGGCTTGTTGAAATCTTCCAGCCTCATTATCTCCAATTAAACTAACTTTTAAATTTTCAATCAAATCTGAATAATCATTTTTTTCAAATTGAATACTTAAAAAATCCTCAAAAATTAATAAAGGAATCATATCAATATCTTCATCAACTTTTATTTTTTCATATTTTGGTATTAACCATCCAGCTATAAAAAAATTTATTCTATCTAAAACAGCTCCAAAATTATAAGAATCTTTTAATTTATTGAATATAGCTCCTGCCATGTATTCATTTCTACCTTCAACTGCCTCTCCATTAGAATTTAAAACATTTCCTTGAATAACTAATGATATATTTGATTTTTTACTATTATTATGATCTCTTACCTGAACTTGATTGCCTGCCAATGTTTGTAATAAAGCAGTCTGAATGGACTTTTTAAATTCACTTGAGTAAAACTCATCTAAATATAGAACATGTTTTTTAAATAATAATCCATCTTCCTTTGTGCTAACATTATATATCATTTGTGCTTCACTTATAGTTGGTGATACTTTTTCTCCACTACCAAATAATTCAGAAATTGTAGTCTTTCCAGTTGAAAAACCACCCAATTCAATATAGCTATAATTTTTTTCTAAATACGGTAGTAACCTAACTAAAAGAAGTTCCTTTAAAATTCCAGTTTCTTCACTTAAATCATACCCTAATGTATTTAAAATTAAATTTTTCCAATCTTCTGTTGAGATATTCTTTCTAAATTCTAATATTTTTCTATAATTTTCTTCTTTTGACTCTAAAATTGGAACTACTTTTTCTACAAAATATTCGTCTGTTTCATGTTTTCTAATAGTTAATTCTGCTAGAATTCTTCTTTTATTAAGATCTTTTCTTAAGTTTTCTGATTCATATTTTGAAAGAATAAATTTTAAATTTAAATTTGCCTCTGAAATCATAATTTCTTTATTTTCATAATTAAAATTAGTGATACTCCCAATAACTTTGATTGTTTTTTTATCACATATTTTATTTAATTCAATATTATCATCAAGTGGAAAATACTGTGCTTCTTCTAATAAATTCTTAGATAATATCAATTCTTTTTCTTGTCTATTTAAATGTTTTAACTTATTTTTCTCTAAAATTTTATTAATTTCTGATCTTTTTATAAGTAGTGTCATCTATTTTCTCCCTCATATTTTTTTTTAATTTTTGATAAAGCGCTATTATTCAATCCTAAGATCTTAGTCATAAATTCTGTTTTACTAAACTCAATTTTTGTTTTAGTATCTGTATCCATTAAAAATTTATCTAACTCATATATTAAAGCTTCACATTTTTCTCCCTTTTTTTCTGTAATGCTGACATATCTTTTTAATAAATCCATAAATCTTTTTTTTATATTTTCATCTTTAAATAAATCATCTGAAGAGTTTATACTACTTGAATTTTCTTTACTATTAACCATTTTTACTATTTTTGTTAATATCTCTTCTATTTCTTCATCTAAATTTATATTATCTAATTTTTGTAAATGATTTTTCCATTTTTCAAAATCATTAGAATCTCTAAGCAAAAAAATATTTTTATCTATTTTTCTAAATTTATAGTATTCTTTTTTTTCTAAAATATTTTTATTTATTATACATCTATAAAATATAACCCATTCTTCATCTAACTTTGCTTCTATTAAAAAATCATTCACTTCAGAATATACATCAGAAATCCCGTATAAATAATCTACTAAATATGAACTTTCATCATACTTTATATTTTTTAATGTTACATCTTCTAATTCTAAAACCATTTCTTTATGATAACCTATTCTTTCTTTTCTTAACATTTTTCCTCCGTGAAAATAATTCTTATAATTAACTTAATAGAATTTAAAGAATTCTATATTTCTATTAGTTAGAATTAAGAAAACATTTGATTTTATTAACTTTTCTCAATTTTTTCTATTTTTCTGCTTTTTATAAAAATCATAGTTTTTTATATATTTTCTAGTATGAAATAAAATTTGACCTAATTTATATTTAGATTTTAAATAAATGTAATTTATTCAAAATTATACAACATTTTTTTATATTTATAAACTTTCTACCATAATTAATAAAAAACGGTTATATATTATATAAGTGATAGTCCAAACTATAGTATTTTAAGGAGGTCACTTATGGATATAAAAACATTAAAAGAAAAATTAGAAAAACCATTTTCTGATGAAGAGTTGGAATTTAGAGTTGGTGCTACTAATTCGGATAAAACAAAAGGTCTAGCTTTAGCCTATGTTCAAGCAAGAGCAATTCAAAATAGGCTTGATGAAACTGTGGGTTTAAATAACTGGAGAGTATCTTACAAAGAAATAACTGGGGGTTTCATTGCAACTCTAGAAATAAAAATTGATAATGAATGGATAGCAAAAGAAGATGGATCGGGAGTTACAGACTATGAGTCGATTAAAGGTGGAATCAGTTGTGCTTTTAAAAGAGTTGCTTCCGTTTGGGGAATAGGTCGGTATCTATATGAAGTTGAAAGTAGATGGTATCCTATAGAACAAAAAGGAAAGAGTTATATATTTAAAGATACCCCAACATTGAATTTAAGTAAGAATATTTCTAATGAAATTAAAGATGATCTGCCAAAAGATGAAAAAGCCAAAAGAATAGAAATAACTTTTGGAAAATACAAAGGAAAAACTTTAGGAGATATTCTTAAAGAAAACAAGGATTACTTAGTTTATCTAATAACAAATAGCAAAGATACAAAAATAGTAAACGCATGTAAATATATTATGAAAAATGAAGTAGCATAACAAACAATACCTTAAACCTCTGGAAATTTCCAGAGGTTTTTATATTTAGGAGGAATTTATGAAAGCATATGAGATTGTAAATGGAATGATTGATACTCTGGATATATTCTTAGAGTCCGATCAGAATGAGAGTGACAAAGAGAACTATCAATATATAATGGAGTTTCTAAAAGAAGAACTAGAAAATAAAAGCAATAATATTATTAAATATATTAGAAACGTATCTCTAGAAGTTGAAATTTTATCCCAAGAAGAAGATAGATTAGAAAAGCTTAGAAAACAAAAAGAGACGAAAATAAATAATCTTAAAAAGTATTTAACTAATATACTAATAAATTTAGATAAAAATAAAGTTGAAACAGATTTAGGTAATTTAGGAATTAGAAAAAGTGTATCAGTTGCTATTGATAATTTAGAACTTATACCTAAAAAATATATTCAAAAGAAAGTGGAATTAGTTCCAGATAAAAGGGCATTATCTGAAATTTTAAAACAAGGAAAAAGTATAAAAGGTGTACACCTAGAGTCAAAGTATACCTTACAGCTAAGATAAGGCTTAAAATCAATTTTGTAGCGTTTAGAGAGGTGATTTATGTATATAGTAAATGTTTATAATGGGATGTATCAATTAGAATGTAATGGGTGTTTTGAAACTTTTGATGAAGCTATAGATGAATTTCAAAAAGCGGAATTAGAATATATGCAAAATTTTGAATATGAAATTGGAACTACAGAATATAATCAAGAATTAGAGAATTTCATGTTTCACAGTAGAATAGATAAGTGTTAATTTTGAGTAGAAGATGTGATATACTAAAGAAAATATATTAATGAGGTGAAAAAGATGGTTAAGAAAAAGTTACCTGCAGGAATAGATGACTTCAAAAAAATAATAGAAAATGACTATTATTTTGCTGATAAATCAATGTTCATAGATGAATTATTGAATAAGAAATCCGAAGTAACACTATTACCAAGACCAAGAAGATTTGGAAAAACTTTAAATATGTCAATGCTTAACTATTTCTTTAACATAGAAGATAGAGAGCTTAATAGAAATTTATTTAATGATCTTAATATTTCGAATACAGATAAAATGATATATCAAGGTGAATATCCAGTTATATATATCAGTTTAAAAGATATAAAAGTCAATAACTGGGAGCTTTGCTTAGAAAAATTTATAGGTTTGATAAAAAAAGAATACAAAAAATATGGACTTATTTTAGAAGAAAAAAGAGATGCACAGGAAAATTCACTTTTAAATTTATCAGAGCATTTGTATGAAAAATATGGAAAAAAAGTAATTATCCTAATAGATGAATATGATACTCCATTAGTAACAGCTCATTCACAAGGTTATTATGATGAAGCTATATTCTTCTTTCGTAATTTTCTGAGTGCAGCATTAAAAGGAAATCCCTACTTGGAATTTGCAGTGCTTACTGGAATATTGAGAATAGCAAAAGAAAGTATATTTTCTGGCTTAAATAATATTACTGTATCTACAATATTGGATAATAATTTTAATTATTTTGGATTAACTGAAGGTGAAGTGGAACAAGCTTTAAAATATTATGAATTAGATTATGAACTAGAAGAAATTAAAAAATGGTACAACGGTTATAGATTTGGAGATAAACTAGTTTATAATCCTTGGTCTATTATAAATTGTATTAACAATAAAGAACTTAATCCCTACTGGATAAATACAAGTGATAATGCTCTAATAAAACAACTATTAGCTAAAAATGATAAAAAGGTATTTGAGGAGTTGGAGTTAATATTCAAGGGAGAATCAATCTGGGAAACGATTTCAGAAAATATAATATTTGATGATTTAAATAATACGAATACTGTTTGGTCTTTAATGTTATTTTCAGGATATTTAACATATGAGAAAATGAGAATATCTCCAATAACTGGACTTAAATCATATTCATTAAAAATACCTAATCAAGAGATTAAAAGTTTCTTTAGACAAAGTTTCATAGAGACATACACAAAAGGAGATGTTCACTTTTATGGAACTATGATGGAAGATTTATTTTTAGGAAATTTAAATTCATTTATAAATAAATTTAAAAAAATGTATATGTCCGCAGTAAGTTATCATGATACTGGAGATAGCGAGAAATACTATCATCACTTTATGCTAGGAGTTCTTTTAACACTAGGTGATAAGTATATAATTACTTCTAATAGAGAAAGTGGTTATGGTAGATATGATATAGCACTAGAACCTAAAGATAAGAGCAACTATGGATTAATATTTGAGTTTAAAATAGGTGATAAAAACTCCATTGAAGATAAAGCGAGAGAAGCTTTAGCTCAAATAAATGAGAAAAAATATGATATATCTATGAAAAATAATGGAGTATCAAAAGTAATAAAAATAGGAATGGCTTTCAGTGGCAAAGATGTTGCTATAGAAAGTGAAATTAACTAAATAGAGAATTAGACAAGAGGTCGTCCTTAGGGATGACCTCTTTTAATTTAGGAGGAAATTATGAAATATTATTTACATAGAGCAGTAGCAAATAAACTAAAAGGCACTAAGAAGTTTAAAATAACAGAATATACAATTCAGGAATTTGAATCATTTAAGAAAGCTTTACAAGCGTTTATGAAAGATTTTCTAATTGAAGGAGACAGAGACCAAAAGGGATTTGCTACTGAAAAGAAAATAGCTATGAGAATAACTACAACAAAGAAAAAGATTAGAGCAAGACTTTATAAACTACCATTGAGTCAATACCAAGCTTTAGCACTAAATCCACCTACAAGCAAATACAGATGTTGTAGAGAATATTTAGAAACAGATCCAGAGTATGGAATGGTTCATGACATATTTTTAATACTTGAAACTAATTATCAGAAAGCTTGTGATGACTTTTTGTATGAGATGAAAAAATATGAAGATAAAAGAAATTCATTTTTCATAGAAATAAAGGAGGATGAAAATGTTTGATAAGAATTTCTATCCCACACCATATGAAATAGGATTAAAAATGGTATCAGGACTTAATTTAATGGGTATGAATATATTAGAACCAAGTGCAGGAAAAGGTGATTTACTTAGTGTTGTAAATCAAAAATCAGCTAAAGTATTTTGTATTGAAAAGAGTCCAGAATTACAAAGTATATTGCGAGAAAAGAAATATCCAATATTAGGAGATGATTTTCTAAAATATAAACCAGATCATATTTTTGATTTAATCCTTATGAATCCACCATTTGATAATGGAGTTAAGCATTTGCTTAAAGCTTGGGATATATCAGAGGAAGGAACATACATAAGATGTCTTTTAAATGCTGAGAGTATAAGAAATCCTTGTACAAAAGAGAGAAAGCTTCTAATAGATATATTAGAGAGAAATAATGCTGATATAGAATATCTTGGAAACTGTTTTAAAGATGCTGAAAGAAAAACTAATGTAGAAGTTGCATTAATTAAATTGCAAAATAAAACTAAGGGTAAGAAGTTTGAATTTAAATTTGATGGTTTCTCTAAAGAAGATGATATTGATTTTCAAGAGCTTAATATGAACCAACTAGCTAAAGTAGATGTATTACAAAATTTAGAAGATAAATATACAGCAGTAAAAGAGATTGTAGGGGAATATCTAACTCTAAAAAGCAAACTAGAATATTTCTTAGATGGAATCATAGAAAAAGTTTATGTAAAAAGCCTATTAGAAAAGAATTCTAGTAATAGTAAAAAAGAGTATGAAGAGGTTCTTGAAAAAGTAAGAACATCATTTTGGAAGCTAGTATTTGATAAAACTAAATTAGAAGAAAAAATGACATCACAGGTTAAAAAGGATTTCTTTGATAATAAGCAGGAGTATAGCAACTTGCCTTTTACAGTAGATAATATAAATAAATTATTGGAAATTCTAATCCAGAATTCTAAACAGATTTTTCAGAATTGTATAGAAGAGAGCTTTGATTATTTAACTCGATATTATCCAGAGAATCGAGTTCATATAGAGGGATGGAAAACTAATGAAAGATGGAAAGTTGGAAAGAAGTTTATCCTTCCAGATATGATTGATACATTCTATTTGAAATACGATAAAGGCAGCAACAGAGTACAAAAGCTTAGTTATCTAAAAAGAGATAAGCTAAGAGATTTAGAAAAAGTAATCTGTAATTTAATTGGAAAAGATATCGGTAGAATTCTAACCATAGAATCAAAAGTTGATATGGGAGTAAATTTTGGTGAATGGAATAACTCAGAATTCTTTAAGTTTAAAATATTTAAAAAGGGAACTATTCATTTTGAATTTCTAGATGAAAAGATCTGGGATGAATTTAATAGAGTAGCTTGTGAAGGTAAAAAATGGTTAGGGTATTAAACCCTTAACTGTTGTATAAAATGGAGGATATATGAAGAAAATATTGAGATTTCTAAAGTGTAAAGACATAGATGAAGTAGTAACTAAAATAAAGAGTTATGAGATAAGTGAAGAGCTAGAACAGTTTAAGGAACTTATGACTACAATAAGCAAAGGAAACATCGGAAAGAAAGACCTTGCAACAGTAAAGGGCAAAACTGAACTTCTTAATTATCTAAGAAGTGATATAGGGTTCAAAAATACAGAGGAGTTTAAGGTTATATACTTAAGCTCCTCTAATCGTTTAATTGGGGAAGAAACACTATTTAGAGGAACTATAGATAGAAGTGTAGTTTATCCCAGACTGGTTGTAGAGAGAGCGTTAAAGTACCCAACTAAGGGCATTATATTCGCTCACAATCATCCTAGTGGAGATTTGAAACCAAGTAGAAAAGATATTGAGCTAACACACGAGTTAAAAGACCTATTAGAAATATTAGACATTAAATTACTGGATCACATCATTATAAGCGATGAGGATTATTTTAGCTTTTATGATAATGGGCTTATTGAACATTAAAAGGAGATGAGGTTATGGATAAAGTTATATCAGCAGAAAGTATTAATTGCTTGGGTACTAAAGATATTCAAGTAGACATTACGAGGGATGGATTTATAGTAAATATAATAGCTTGGGGAGAATGGTATGTAGAGAAAGCCAAAGATGTGGACGAATTAGAAGAGTTGCTAAATGAATTCAATGTACAGCAATACACGATAAATAAGATAAAACAAATGGTTTTTGGTTCTACACCAAAGATAATTGAAGAATAAATTTTGATTTTAGTATAGTAAAAACTATAGATATAAGGTGGTTTAAAGATGTATGAGATTATAGTTGAAATAAACGGTGAAGAGTATAGTTTTGGAGAATTTAATAGTAAAAGAAGAGCTGAAATTTTTCTAGAAGATCTTTATGAAACTAAAGAAATAGATAGTGATGCTGAGGCATGGATAGAATAAAAAATAAAAAACTATAAAATGGGTTGTATTTTTACAACTCATTTTTTAAATTATTTGTTATTTTAATTTGAATAAAACCTTTAAAAATAAAGAAGTATAGCTGTTAATAAGTTGTATTTCTACGCTATGAAAAAAATGATATAATTATTTATTGAAAAGGGGAGTGTTTATGTCTAAAAAAAGAATAAAAATAATGGTATCTAAACTTATACTAGATATTCTGGATAGAGATGCCAAGCATTTTAAAATTACCAGAGAAAAACTTTGTAATACAATTTTAATAACATTCTCTATTAGAAAAACACATGAAATAATTAGAGAAGAATTTGATGAAAAAACCTATCTTCAATTTACATTAAGTCAATCTACAGCAGAATATTACAATTCTATTACTAATGGAATTTCAGACGAACCAAATTTTATTAGAAGTATTTTTACCACTTATTGTCATTTAAATCCTTTTTATAGAGAAATTATTCTCTTTAGAGATAAACTCATAGTTTTAAAAGATTATTGCTCAAAAAAGGAGAAAATTCATATTTCAATAGAAAATAAATTGGAAAAAGTAACTATAGAAGAAATAAGAAGATGCCAGATTACCGATTATGTAAAACTTATTACAACTAAAGGGGAGTTTTATATGAACGAGTTAAGAATCATATTTTAGAATGGTTGAAGATATGAGATTTTTAAAAATATACATAAAAAATTTAAATATAAAAATTAAATATTTTATTTTTCATAAATTTAAATTTTTAAAAAATAAAAAAGAAGTACAAATTACATATGTTTTAAATATTAAAGTTTATTATGGGGCGGGGGCAGACCCACAATATTCAAGTATAGGGTAATTTTATTATATATAATAAAAAAACTTTAAAAACATAAGTAAAAAAATATAAAGAGGAGATGAAAAATATGTTTGATAAGTTAATATAGAAAGGGGGAAGTAAAGTAATGAAAGCTTGCAAAAATTGTAGATTTTTTAATGGAAAAACTTGTGCAATAACAGGATCATCAAAATATCCATCAAGTAGTTGTGGTAATTTTTCAGAATATAAAGGATAATTAAAAAGTTTTTACAATTAATATTGCTTTATTCTAAAGTTTTAATTTTGGATACTTGCTACATTATTGGTAAGTATCCAATTTTATATTAAATTTTAACCAACGTAATAAATGAATTACATTTAATTGAATAATTTAAATATTAAATAAAGAGGGGGAATAAATTATGAGAAATATTTGCAACGAAGAAAAAAATTTAAAGAGATATTTAAAAAATCATATTTCTTTAAATTTAGAGACAATGGTTAAGTTTTTAATAACAGGAATGGTAGGATTTTCACTTACAGCTTGTGGAGGCGGGGGTGGCGGAGGAAGTTCTTCTAATCCAACACCTCCAGTTGTAGGACCAGAAGATCCAAAACCAGAGCCGCCAGTAACACCGCCACCAGTAGTGGAAGAGGAAGTAAATACAACAGATAAAACCCACCAAGTAGAAAACTCTAATTCAATTGTAACAGGGACAATTACAGGAACAAAAGATAATTTTGTTGGATTAAAAGCTGTAAACTCAACAGTTGAAAATAAAGCAAAGATATCAATTGAAGGAAATAATGCTGTTGGTATTCATGGAACAATGGATTCTGCTTTATTTAATGCAAGAGCTAATCATGTTGTTACTAATAGTGGAACTATAACAATATCAGGACATGAAGCTATTGGAATGTTAGTCGAAAATGGAGTTTTAGGAATTAATAATGGTGAAATAATAGCAACATCTAAAGCAAAAGATTTAATAGGAACAAAAGAAAAAGTAGATGAAGATGGCTATAAAACAATATATAAATATTATAAAACCTATGATTGGGTTGAAGGAATGAGAGCTCAATCAGGAGGTGAAATACAGAATACTGGTAAGATAGCTATTAATGGAATGGGTACTGCAATGATAGCAGAGAGTTCAAAAGCAATAAATGATGGGATATTAGAAGGCGAATCAGGAGATCAGCAATATATTTTAGAAGAATATGATGATGAAGGTAAACTTTATCATTCAGAAGAGGGAGTTACAAAAGAATATATAGCTGGAATGATAGGATATAATGAAGCTACTATTGTAAATGGAAAAAATGGAACAATTTCTTTAACTGGAGAAGCTGAAGGAATTTTCATTAAAAATAATTCTACAGCATTAAATGAAGGCCAGATAGAAATAAGCTCAGGAGAAAAGACATATAAAGAAAAGCATCCTACATATGTCTATAACCCTGAAACTGGTAAATATGATAAAGAAGAATGGGTAGAATCAAAAGTAAGTTTCTGGACAGAAATTACAGGAATGAAAGCTGAAGAAAATTCAAAAATAATAAATGAAGGTAAAATTACATTCCTCGGAGAAGGTAAGGGAATGGTAGGTGAAATAAGCTCTGAAGTAATAAATAATGGTGACATTTATGGAAAATCTGATTTTTTAATTTCTTCGATGGTAGATTCAGAAGGAAATGAAATAGGAAATAAAAGCATTTACTTAACTGAAATAGTGGGAATAGAGGTTAGTGGTAATTCTTATGCAGAAAATAATGGGTTAATATCATTAAGCGGTGAAGCTGAGGGAATGATTGCTACGGAAAAATCTGAAATAGTAAATAATGGTACTATTCAATTAGAAGATGTTGTAGTTGATTCAGAAGAGAAGAATTTAAGTGATTTATTAGGAATGTGTGTGAATGATTCCAAAGGGATAAATAATGGTTTAATTTCTATAAATGGAAATACAGGACATGGAGTGACTGTTTCTAATGGAGATTTTAAAAATAGTTCTAGCGGAAAAATAGAGATAGATGCAGTTTCTGGGGCAACAGCTATAAGCGCTAATGCTTATAATGGATCTACATCTATAAAAAATAATGGAGTAATTTCTGTTTCAGCAAAAGAATATGTAGTAGGAATAATGGGCTATGCAGATTTTTCTGATAATCTAGAAATTGAAAATAGTGGACTTATAAATGTAGCAGGAAATTTTGGTATAGGAATAGAACTTAATAATGGAAATATCAATAATATAGGAAAAATTATTGTATCAGGAGATGATACTATTGGAATAAAGTCAAATTCAGAAGGAGATAGTACAGGGAAAAATATATTAATTAATGATGGATTAATAGCAGTTAATGGTAAATCAGGGGATGATTATTATAATTCTCATATTCCAACTGGAATTCAAGCTTTTAATTATATTGAGAATAATAAGGGATTAATTACAAATAATGGAAAAATAGAGATTGAAAGTTCTGATGATGCTAGAGGAATAGATGCTTACGGTAATGATGTTATTAATAATGGAGTTATCAATATAAAAGGAAATGGATTGATGGGCGGATTTGATTCTGCAGCAATAAGAGTTCAAGGACTTGGAGCTACTGCAACAAATAATGGAACAATAAACGTTGATGGAACTGGAACTTGGGGTATGTATGCAGGAGGAGATGGAACTGCTATAAATGCTGAAGATGGTATTATAAATGTTTCTGCCACAGCAGAGGGAGCTATGGTCGCTAGTGGAGGAAATGCTATAAATTATGGAACTATAAATATGACTTCTGAAGTAAAAGATGAACCTTATACATTTGAAAGACCGGGAGATATGAATGAAAACTCTTTAATTAAAATAACTTATGAAAAAACTTTTGATGAAGTAATTGCTATGAAGGGGCAAAATAGATCTACAATTGAGAATAACAAAGAGATAAATATTGATGGATTTGGAACAGGAATGATATCTTGGAAAAATTCAAAAGCAATTAATAATGATGAAATAAATTTAATCTCTGGAAAAAATAATGGTAGTTTTGAATATTATGAAAATGATAAGCTAATAAACAGTACTACAGGTGAGATGTACCAACAAATGACAGGAATATTAGCTGATGATAACAGTACTATTGAAAATGGAGATTCAGGAAAAATTAGTATAAAAGGTGAAGGAAATGCCATGGTTGCCATAAACAGTTCAAAAGCAACTAACAATGGAGATATATCATTAGAATCTGTTGAATATGAAGGAAGTTCTACTTGGAAAGAAGAATGGGGAGGAATAGAAGAGGAATATTCGGAAACTGGAATTAAATATACACGACTTCAAGGGATATATATTGAAGATAACTCAGAAGCAGTTAATAATAAAAATATATATTTAACTGGTCATGGAAATGGAATTATGGCTATAAAAAATAGTTTAGCTACAAATAATGGAGATATTAGACTTGAAGCTAAATATGAAATTCTAGGTGAAACCGAAGATAAAGAAATTATTTATAAAGGAGCTCCTATTGCAGGAATGGTTGCGTATAATTCTCAAATAATAAATAATGGGTTAATAGAACATTTAAATGATGGTCAAGGAATGAAAGCGATAGATAATTCAATAGCTATAAATAATGGAGATATAGTAATGTCTAGCAAAGAAGACTGGAATTATCATGTGATAGCTATGGAATTAATAGAATCAAAAGGAGAAAATAATGGAGATATTGTGATAGTAGGAAATGCAGAACATAAAGCTATAACATTAGAAAACTCTGATTTCATAAATAAAGGAAGTATTGAGGTTGAAAATCATGGTATGTTTGCCATGGGAATAGTTTCTTATAAAAATACTAAAAATAAAACTATAGTAAATGAGGGAAGCATTAAGGTGTTTGCAAGCGAGAATGAATCTGACCCTTCTGGATTTGTTCATGCTACAGGAGTTTCAATAAATGGAGGAAATTTTGTAAACAAGGGATATATAGAGGCTAAAGCAATTGGAGGAAAGGCAACAGGCATAAGGATTTATGGAAAAGATTCTACGGCAACAAATTTAGGAACTATAAACATTGATGGAGAAGGTTCTTTTGGAATGTATGCAGAAAATGGAGCAACTATAACAAATGGTGTAACAGGAGTTATTAATGTAGGAGCTTCAGCAGCAGGGGGAATGTATGCTGATTCGAGTTCTACAGCAATAAACGATGGAACTATAAATATTCACAAGGATAATGTAGGAGGAGAAAGTATTGCTCTTGTAGGAAATGGAATGCTTATAAATAACGGAACTGTAACAGCAGATACAGATTTAACTATAAATTCTATTAAAGGTGGAACATACGTAATAGGAACAAGTGAAGATGGTTCTTATGGTAAAATTAGTGCTAAAAATGTATCGATAGATGGAGACATAGTCGTTTCAGCAGGGATAACTAAAAATGGATTTAAAAATGAGTACACTATGCAAAACGTAGTAGATGCAGAGGATATAAAATTAGGGGATAATTTTAATTTTACATCTAATTCACTACTTTATGATGCTTCAGCTGTAACTGATAGATGGGGGAACTTAGATGCTACATTAAGTAGAAATGACAAAACTTTATCAGACTTTACAACTGGATATATAACATCTACAGCTAATATATTTGGAAAATATCAAAATGAGGATAGCTTTAAAACTCTTTCTAGTGATGCTAAAGAGGTTATAAAAGCTATTGATACAAGTAGTGTAGAAAGTATCAATGAAACTTTAAATGGATTAACACCAACAATCTATGCTAACTTAGGAAGACAGATTTTAGAAACAAGTGAAACATTTAAAGAGCAAGATATGGTAGCTATAAATAGTTTAGGGGAAAATAGCTATAACTTTACATTTATAGGTGAATACCAAGATGTTGATTCTAGAGACAATATAGAGGGTTACAAATCTAAAATGAGTGGATTTGTAGGAGCTATGAACTTTGGAGATGGAACATTTGGAACTATTGGATATGGATATAATGCTGTTGATTATAAAGATAATGGAAAAGGTCATATTCAAACAATTCACTTGGGGTTAAATAGACTAGGAAAATATGAAGGAGTAGACTATAAATTTGGAATTGGTGGAGAGTATAATTTCCATGAAAACAAAAGAGATATAGATTTACTTGGAAGAAGAGCTGAATCAGACTTTGACTCTTATGGAGTGAGAGCCTCAGGAGAAGTTTCAAAGGTATTTGGTGAAAAAGCATATGTTAAACCATATTTAGGACTAGATTTAGCACATATGAAATATGATTCGTTTACTGAGTCAAATGCTAACTCATTAAATGCTAATGTAGAATCAGAAAACTACACATCTGTACTACCAAAAGTTGGTTTTGTAGTTGGAGATAGATTCTATGGATTAGATCTATTTGCAGGAGTGGAGTATTCATATGAGTTAGGAAATATGGATAAAGAGCAAAACTTCTCATATGAAGGATTTGAAGGAACAGGAAAACTACCTAAAGATGGTTTAGAGTGTGGAACAACAGGGGTAAAAGCTGGAGCAAGTTACGAAGTTAATAACTTTACACTAGGAGCAAGTGTAGGTAAAAACTTTGGAAGAAGAGACAATAGCTTTGTAAATATGTCTTTAGGATATAGATTCTAAGTTTAATGAAAAAGAGTTGGGATAATCCAACTCTTTTTTTCTATAATTAGAACCTCACCCTTAAAAACATCTAAAATTGCTTTTTTTCAATTAAATTTATAAAATCATTTAAAGCCTCCATATGTTCTTTTTGATCTTCACTTGTTCTAGTGTGTGGAAGAGCTAACTTGTTATTCATAACCATACAGCTTCCAGTTTTATTGATAATTTCAATCATATTTTTACAGGAACTTTAAACTGCTCCAACATTGCATCAGCACTCTACAGAACAATCATCTCAAACTTCTTAGATAGCATTCAAGACTACAAATTTTACCGATACCCAATAACACGTTTAAAATATCTCTCGTAGAATCATAATGCAAAACGACATGTTAGCCATGTTTTAAGATAAACTATCGGCAATGGGATTCACATTGGAACTTGCAATTGCACTTTCAAAGTTTAGAACTCTCTTCCAGTTTTATAATCGCCATATTTACTTATCCTTATCAATTCTAGTTACTTAGATATGGAGTCCAATGTTTCCATTTCTCTTTTCTCCTAATCAGGACTTTAGCTTCATATTCCATTCATAATATTTGTTTTACTACTGTCGTACTTTTTACTCAAACTCTAAAACTCAATTATTTTAATCAATTTACATTTTTTCAGCATGTCTATCAGAGTTTCTAATTTCGATTTTAAAGGGTTTATAGCTATTTGACTATTGTTTTATTGTATTTTAATCTATAATCATTTTTAGACCTATCTCAGAGCTTTTAATCGATATATTCTACTAGGTTCTGTTATCTTTAGTTCAATCTTCTATTTTTAACCTAGTATTTTAACTCTTTTTAACTGTATTCA
>SKEN01000462.1_pt1 | contig 28968 bp, 19 predicted proteins | sample 4826711 | NCBI WGS metagenome assembly SKEN01 (sample SAMN11008808, study PRJNA524170) | human gut metagenome | biome: Human fecal sample; material: Feces; isolation source: fecal sample from pouch patient p39 | host: Homo sapiens | place: Israel: Tel-Aviv | collected 2015-02-10 | reverse complement strand
AAACAATGGTTAAGTTTTTAATAACAGGAATGGTAGGATTTTCACTTACAGCTTGTGGAGGCGGGGGAGGAGGAGGGGGAAGCTCTTCTGACTCAAAACCGCCAGTAGTAGATCCAAAACCACCGGTAGTAGATCCACTGCCACCAGTAGTAGATCCAGAGGATTTAAAAACTACTGCAACAATCAACGGGAAAGAAGTTTTGATTGAATATAATAATTTTGATAACAATATAAAGCTAAATGGAGTAAAAGCACAAGTGGTGAATGAAAACTCTATTTTGATTACAGATGAAAATGAAACACACAACGGAAATAAATTAGAAGGAATCATAATTTCTAAACTTAGAAATAAATATATGTTTTACAAAGATGGAAATCTTGTAGGAGTTTCTGATGGAGAAAGTGGAGTTGATTTAAAAAGATTACAAGAATATTTATCAAAAGGTGAAATAGATTTTAAAGAGATGGAGAATATTTTTTCCGGAATTCATAAAGATATATTTTTAGAGGGCTTAAATAATACACAAGAGAAAGAATTTGAAATTTCAGATTTTAAAAACTACAATCAGAATTATAATGAAATTTATAATAATCTTGAAACTACAATAACTTCAACTTCGGAAGATTTTAAGAATAAACTTTCAATATTGGATACCTTAACGGAGAAAAGTGATTTAGATATTAATTTAACACATACAGAACTTTATAATAAATTAACTAATACTGAATTAACTGAAATAAAAATAGATGGAAAAAATTATACTGTAATAAATGGAGATTTAGGAAATAAAGATTCAATTTTAGTAAATACAGAAATTCTTAATGGAACAATATGGGGACAAAACTCTTCAGAAAATGGGATAAATGTAAATTATGGTGAACTTATAGTTTCAAGAGATTATACAGGAGCAATAGGACAAAGAAGTGTTTCAGGAAATAATTATAATTATGGTAAAATAGCTGTTTTATCAAAAAATATTTATTCTCCAGAAGAAGAAAGTTTTGATTCATATGGACAAGTATCAGAGGAAAATAACTATAACTATGGAGTAATAGATATATCAACTATGATAAGAAGGTCATTCGGACAATATTCTAAGAATGGTAGCAATTATAATTATGGAGTTATTAATATTAAATCATCTGCTTCTAGCTTATATAACCAGTCTTATGGGCAATATTCTAAGGAAAATTATAATTATGGAAGTATTATATTAACTCCGACTAGCTACTACGGATCTTCTTATGGACAACATGCAGAAGAAAATAATTATAATTACGGTAGTATAGTAATGGAAGAAGCTTACGCCGGTCAAATTTCACTTAATTCAAATAACTATAATTATGGTCAAATAGAGGTAAATAATCAATCGAATTCAAATGTACATGGACAGTGGGGGTTCAAAAATTACAATTATGGTGAAATAAAAAATGCTTCTGAAGGACAAAAAGCTAACATAAGTAATTATAATTATGGTGTTATAAAAGCAACAAGATGGGCCAAAGGAATAGGGCAACAATTGGGACATGCAGGATTAGGCAATTATAATTATGGAGATATTATAATATCTTCAGAAAATGATTTTGCTTATGGACAAGTAACAGAAAAAGATGGAAATAATTATAACTATGGAAATATTATATTACAGGTATCTAAAGGAAATGATGCAATTGGCCAACGTCAAGAATATGGTTATTTTAATAAAGGGAACAATTATAACTATGGATATATAGAAGTTTCTCCATTCTCAAAAGAAGAATATATTTCTTTATATGGGCAATATTCAACTAACGGAAAGGGAAATAACTATAATTATGGTCAAATCTATGCTTTTGCAGATTCAGATTCTTCTGCATATGGTCAATACTCAGATTCTGGAAATGAAGGAGGGAATAACTATAATTATGGAAATATTTTTGTAAAATCACTTGGAAGAGTTTATGGACAAAATATTTCCCAATATAGTTCTAATAGTGATTATACTCATAGTTATTATGATAATTCTAATTATGGAAACATATATTTAGAAGGTAAGACAGGATATGGAATGTATAGCTATTCACCAAAAAATAATGTTTTTGTATCAAGTTATAATTATGGATTAATTGAAATAAATAATTCTCTTAATGATACTAATAAAGATGGAGTAATTGATGGAAAAGATTATGTTGTAGGAATGTATGCTGATGGAGCCGGAGCACGAGTATATAACTATGGAACTATAAGAACAAATGCCATAACTGGAGATAATATAACAGATAGTTTAGGAAATTCTTTTGATAAGGTATTTATGCAGGGTGTTAATGGTGGTCAGGTATATAACTACGGTATTCTTGAAAACACCAATGCTTTAGCTACACTTTCTTTAGGTTCTGGAATAAACTCTTCAACATCAGCAGGGTATAAAGCAGCAGGAGACTTTAAACTTGCAGGTGAGATGAATATTATGTCTGAAACAGGAAAGGGAGATTCTTATATAAAAGAAAACTTCATAACTGCAGGAGGAAGTATCACTGGATTAGAAAATCTTACTACTCAAGGAGTGTATGAGATTGTTGCTTCTGAAAATAAAAACGAAGATAATAAAAATGTCATTGATTTAACAATGAACAAAGTGAAAAATATTGAAGATACAGTTTCTGGTTATTACAGTAATTTAATTAAAAATGTAGGACTTGATAACTACGTTTATGGTGAAGGAAATGGTTCATCGAAATTTGCAGAATTAGTAAATAAACTTGTTTCAACAGGAAAAACAGCAGACCTTGAAAGTATTTTCTCTAATGAATACGCCAACCTAAATGGGGTTATTCTTGAAAATAGTTTAAGAAATAGTACTGCACAATCAAATTTAAAAGATACAAAGGAAACATATATTGAGGCTAACGGTGGAACTTATGATTCTGATTTTACAGGAAACGTAAGTGGAGTTTTAGCTGAAGATTATTTAGGAAGTTATAAGATTGGTATTTTCACAGATACTCAGAAAAAAGAATCTAAAAAAGTTTCAAATACAGTTTCTTACGATAGAGAATCATATTTACTTATGGGATCAAAATCTCTTTCTGAAAATACAGGATTAACATTATCATATGAATATTTAAAAAATAAATATGATAATGGTGCTAAACTTTCTACAAACTATTTTGGAGCTGGATTATATTCAGGTAAAAAGTTTAATAGCTTTAACTATACATTCCTAAGTGATGCAATAATTGGTTTAAATACTATGGAAAGATCATCTACAGATGCAGATTTTAATTCATATTCTATTTCAATGACTAACAGAATAGAAAAGCCATTTGATTTATCTATGATGAATTTATCTGCAATAGGAGAAATAAAAACTACTTTATTTGGACATGAAAAAATAGAACAATCAGGTGCAGATCTTGAAAGCTCTAGAAATGTTACTGTAGATTCAAAAACTAATATTTCAAATAACTTAATATTGGGAATGAAAGGAAGTAAAAATTTCAACTCACTAATTACATTTGATTTCTTTGCAGGATACGAAAAAGAGTTAAATAATGTAAATGAATGGAGAGATACTTTTAGTTTAACTGAATTAGGAAGTTCAGAATATGCAACTCCAGTAAGAAAAGAAAAATATGGAGCAATTGTTGGTGAAGTAGGAATTCAATTTAATCTAAATGATAACTTTACAATAAAAGGAAAAGTTTCTGGCGATTCTATCGGAGATAAAAAAGCTACTATGGGACTCCTTTATAAGTTTTAAGTTTAAAAAAGTACACTTTTGTGTACTTTTTTTATTATTAAAATTCATAGTCTAAAATATCCTTATTTTTCATTTGTAAATTTAATTCTACTAAACTTTTAATATATATTGTACTTTTTTCACAAACATTATATAATATTTTTGAAATTAATAGAAAGAAGGTTACATTGATGAAATATTATTATGCTAGAGTGTCATCTGAGTCTCAAAACTTAGATAGACAGGTGGAATACTTTAAAGAATTGGGAGCCAATCCGAGAACAATTTTTCAGGAAAAGAAATCTGGAAAAAACTTTGAAAATAGAGAAGTATGGAATGAGCTTTTAACAGAGTGGATAAAAGAGGGTGATACCATTGTTGTTAAAAATTTAGATAGAATTGGACGTAATGCCAAAGAGGTCCGTGAGTGTTTAATAGATTTAGCTCAAAAAGGAGTTACAGTTGAATCTTTAGATCAAGCTTACCTAAATGACTTTTTAAGAGAGAACCTAATTGATAAAGAAGCTGATTCACTTGCTGAAGCAATGCTAAATGTAATGTTGGACACTATGTTACAAGTAGATCTATTGAGAGCTGAATGGGAGCGTAAAGAGTTACGAAAGCGTCAGCTAGAGGGGATTGAAAGAGCACTAGCTAAAGGTGTTAAGTTTGGAAGAACCAAAAATGACGAATTTAGACAAAAATTTAATGAAGTATATCCTCTAACTAGAGATAAAGATAACCCAAATTATCTTCCAGTTAAAGATGCTATTAAAGCAATTGGATGTTCAAAAGCCATGTTTTACAAGTTAATAGATGAAAAAGGTCAAAAATAGGAGAGGGAATTTCCCTCTCCTATCACTTTTCTATAAACTACTACTAATAGAGGGTTTATAGCACCTATATTTCTATTGAATTTTAAGTAAAAAACACTATTTTTCAAAAGTACCACTAATTGGAAGGTTTCGAAATTCGTAAAAAATAACCTCAGAAAAACGACCTCGTAAAATCGATTTTAAGGTGCCTCAAAAAATAATTATGTATAAAAGTATACCTTGAAATTTGAAGCCTTTTTTTACAGCGTACAAAATATTGAACATTTTTCTATTTTTGTATGCTAATGATGTATAGTTATATTTCATATGCTAGAACGTCGGTTTTTTTGTCCTTTGGCACCAAATTTGGAACTTTCTCAATAGAATCAAGGTTTGTTTGCAAGCAGATTTTATTATAATTTGTATTATTAGAAATATCTAAAATTAAAGATACAATATATAGATAAAAAATAAGAAAAATAATGTAAAAAGATAATAAATTGTATATATTATCTATGGTACAGTCTAGATACAACATTAACATACAATACAAAAGAGAGTCCATGAGGACTCTCTGACTATTCATTAATAACTATTTTTTATTCTTGATGCTACCTTTAACTTCAAAAAGAATTTTTTCTTTATCTATTAGTTGTGTTTTTAAAGATAAATTCCAATCATGTTTTTGTATTTTTACTTTAAGTATTTCAATCTGTTTTTCGAGTAAAGTTATATCGGCACTTTTATCAAATTTTGTTTTAGTCTTATTTTTCTTTTTTTTATTAGACTTTTTCTCATGATAATACATTTCTCCAAAACTAGGTACAAATACACGATTCCATCCACTCATAATACCCCACCTTTATTATTTAGATTTTATCAAAAAAATTCTCAAAGCTACTAGCTACTTTAAAACCAACCCCTGTGTTCACAGCTTTAAAGTGCTCTTTACCACATTTTATTTTTAAGTTTTCAGTTTCTCTTCTATCCTCTTCAAATAAAGAACCTTTTGTTTCAACTATAAAATATAGTTTCTCTTCATCTTTATTAAGGTTAGGTTTAACTAGAACTGCCCAGTCTGGATTATAATTCCCTAAAGGTGTTGCTATTTTAAACCAGTCGGGAAGCTTTGCATATCTGATTACATTGCTACTCTTTTCCAAATCGTTAGCAAAAGACCCCTCAATATCAGAATCTATAACAACATGAGAATATGGAGATTTTGAACTTTCAATCATGTTTCCATTTTTATTCATCTCTGTTTTTAAATAACCAAATAAATCTTCTGTTTCGAATAGTTCCTGAGAATAATACTCACTATCACCAATTTTTTGATATTTTATTCCATCAACTATAAATGTTCTCATAGTTCTTTTTATAATATCTGTAACTTGTTCTAAGTACATTTGTGGATCCTTTTTAAAGCTGTTTAAAGTAGATGTTTTTGTAAGTATATCAACAATACTTTTTCTAGTTAAATTAGTTTCATTTTGTAAATAGCTTACAATATCAGGAAGTTTATATCTATTATAAATTTTAATATCTTCATGTTCTGATATAGTCATTCCCTCTTCTATTCCACCTTGAGTTATTTGAAGTCTCTTCTTTTCAAATAAAAACTTTTCTGATGGTATATATACTGTATTATCAATAGCTTCAACACATTTTTCAATTAATTTTTTCTCATCAAAATTAACTTCATAAGTTGTTTTGTATTTTACTTTATCCCATAACTCTTTAAATTCAGGACTCAATAAAACTCCTTTATTAACACAAACTTTCTTTTTATCATCTGCATTTTTAATAATAAGTTTTCCAGCAGTAGATTTTAACTTTTTAATAATTGCAGTTTCAAAAGTCTTAAACTCTTCTGGTAAAGTAACTCTATTATCCTTTAAATCTTTTTTTAATTTATCTTGAACTTTTCCTTTAGAATCTATATAACTTTCAGCAATAAGATAGTTAAATATCTCTTCAGACTTTTCGTGTCCTAGATAAATCTCTTTTCCATGCTTCATATCAACCACAATATTTGTAAAAATATGACTTTCAACAACTCCAAATTTAATATTTTCCTCTTTCTCCATTTCTTTTTGTAAATTCTCAACAAATTGCTCATAAGACTCATTGGCCATTACTGTTAAAGTATTAACTTCAAATCCACGAACTCTTTCTCCATGTTGATTAACAGCTATTCTAAGTCCTCTTCCAATCTCTTGTCTCTTTTTCATTTCAGATGTAGTTTCATTTAAAGTGCAAATTTGGAAAACATTTGGATTGTCCCATCCCTCTTTAAGAGCAGAGTGAGAGAAGATAAATGATAGTGGTTCATCAAAACTTAATAATCTTTCTTTATCTCTCATAATTTTATTAAATGTATCGTTGTCTGCGTTAGTATTTCCTTTTGTATCTTTTTCTTCAAAGTATTCTTTACCACTTTTACTTTTCTTTTTATCCATAGAGAAATATCCATCATGTACTACCTCAGGTCTTTTCTCTAAAGGCACTGAGGCAGTTCCTAAATCATGATATTCAGGACGTTGAATAAGCTCATAATACTCTTCTTCAAACATAATTGCATATTTCCCTTTTTTAGGTTCTCCAGTTTCAGAATCATAGATTCTATAATTAGCAACTTTATCAATAAAAAATAGTGATAAAACTTTTATTCCTTGATCTTTTAATCTTCTTTGTTTATCAAGATGCTCTTTTATAGTTTTTCTAATTTGTAATCTTTTTATAGTGTCTGGATTCTCTCCACCATTGAGTTGTCCTAAAGTAAGTCTAACTTTTCCTAAATCAATAAATGATTTATTAGAATCCTCTTCATTAACAGTTATTTCATTAACTGTATAACCATCATAAATATCTCTTTTTGCTTTTTCATTTAAGTGGTCTCCTTTTTTTACAGTTACCTCTTTTCTAGTAACTTTGGCACCACTTTTAACATCCAATTCTAACTTCGCAGTTATTCCTGTTTTTGTTGCTTTTATATCTGTTACCTTAATATATTCAGTGTTAGCACTATGAGTAACTCCAACAGTTGCTACTTCAATTTGCTTAACAAGTTGTTTATCATAAGCATCTATTGAATCTAGCTTGAATACAGGGTTGTATTTTTCTTTATGAGTTGCAGAGTATCTTAATGTACAAATTGGATTAAGATCTTTTATTGCTTCTTTAGCTTTATCACTTTCCATATTTTGAGGTTCATCTATTATTACAATTGGATGACATTGTTGGATATAATCTATTGGTCTATATCCATTAGCTTGGTCTCTTTCCTGTTTAATTATATTAGTATCCTTATTAAAGGCATCTATAGTGATAACCATAATTTGAATAGTATCATTAACAGCAAAGTTACGAATCATATCTATTTTTTTAGAATCATATATAAAGTAATCATAAGGTACATTATCATATAACCCTTTAAAGTGATCTTTAGTTATCTCTAAAGTTTTATAAACTCCTTCTTTAATTGCTATTGAAGGAACAACTATTATGAATTTAGTAAATCCATATTGCTTATTCAGTTCCATTATAGTTCTTAAATAAACATATGTTTTTCCTGTACCTGTTTCCATTTCTACTGAAAAATGATAGTCATCTTTTTTTATTTTTTTTGTCTGTGGTAATCCATTTTTAACTTGTATTTCATTTAAGTTTTTTAATATCTCTTCAGGAAATAGCAAAAGACTATTTCCTATACCTAATTCATTTTCAACAGTTCCCAGTTTTATTTGAGAACCTACTGTTTTTTCAACAGTAAACATAGTTCTATTATTTTCCTGTCCATTAAATATATCTGTTATAGATTCTATGGCTTCTAACTGGTAACCTAAATCCTCTTCAAATTTTATTTTCAATTATTATTCCTCCTCCATAATTAATTTTTTTATATCCTCTTTTGAAGGAAGAATTGTTTCATATCTACTTGCAAAAATTTGCTCATTGTTTTCTGGCAGTGTTATCTCTACCAATGTATCATTTTTTTCACGACATATTATTATTCCAATAGTTTTATTTTCTTCTGGTAATTTAATAAATCTGTCATAGTAGTTAACATACATTTGCATTTGACCTAAATCTTGATGAGTTACTTCCCCTATTTTTAAATCAATAAGAACAAAGCATCTCAATAATCTATTATAAAAAACTAAATCTACTCTAAAATGTTTTTCATCAAAAGTGAACCTGACCTGTCTTCCTACAAAAGTGAATCCTTTTCCTAATTCTAATAAAAACATCTCTAACTTATTAATTATTTCTGATTCTAAATCATGCTCTGAATACTCATGCTTCTCTGGAAGTCCTAAAAATTCTAGTACATATGGATCTTTTATTACATCTATTGGCTTTTCTATTATTTGACCTTTTAACGATAACTCTTTTACAGACTCTTTATCTCTACTTAAAACTAATCTTTCATAAAGAGCTGAATCTAATTGTCTTCTAAGTTCTCTTAGGCTCCAATTATTATTAAAAGCTTCAATTTCATAAAACTGTCTTTCCTCTACATTAGATATTCTCATAAGAATAAGATAATGAGACCAAGATAGATTGAATTCGTCAGACACTGTCTGACGAATCTTATAAACATCATAAAAGGTTTTCATCTGCTTCAAATTTGTTTCAGAAAATCCTTTTCCAAACTCCTTTGTTAATCTTATAGATAAGTTTTTTAAATGCTCTTTACCATAAGTTGCACGATATTCACCTTTTTGTTCCTCTTCTAAAATTAGCCTCCCTATTTCAAAATAGGTTTTTACCATAGTTACATTTACTGTTTTTAATACCTTTTCTCTAGAATTTTTTAAAATATTTAAAATATTCTGATAAAAAATTTCAGTTTTATTTTGTATTTCCATAACTATATACTCCTAATCTCTTTTATTCCAGCTTGTTTTAATTTTTGAATTGCATTTGTTTTATCAATATCATTCTTGAATGAGCTATCTCTTAATACAACTGTTGTTTTAAACTCATCATCAGCTTCTAAAAGCATTTTATACTCTTCGCATATAGAATCAATTGAATCTAAAGTTATTGTTTTATTTAAATTAACTAAAAGAGTTCCTCCTCCGATAGAGTAGAAATCTTTATTTTCAACTATTGGAACATTCAGATCTAATCCATATTTTAAAAGAATTTCATAAAGTACATCTAGTGAAGTTCTATTAGATTTTATATTATCTACAGAGTCAAATAAGCTTTGTTTTAAATCTGTTGTTTCTGAATCCCATTCTTTTATATTAGATGTATCTAATTTAAATACTTTAAATCCAGTATCCAGTTTTTCTCTATTTTCTAAAGGTAAACTTTCATCAGATTTAATTTTTTCTCCAGCTCTTCTAATTCTCTCTTTTCCTATTTCACATATGTTTTTAAATCCTGCTTTCGCTGCCTCTGAATTTTCAGGTGTAGGCTCAGGAAGCTGCACCATTATATATCTTCTATTCCCTCCATCCTCTGCATTTAACTGCATAGTTGCATGAGCTGTTGTTGCTGAACCTGAAAAGAAATCTAAGATGATATCATTATTATTTAGATATAATTCCATCATTCTTTTTATGTAGTTTATGGGCTTAGGGTAATCAAAATATGAATTCCCATCAAATATATCTTTCAAATCTTTTGTGGCATCTTGAGAATGTCCTACATCTTGATATTTCCAAATAGTCATTGGAGTTACAGTTGTTTTTACTTCTGATAAAAATCTTTTAACTCTAGGAACATTATCCCCATTTACACCAAACCAAATTCTATTATCTAATATCATTTCATTTAACTTTTCTCTTGTGTACAACCAACACCTTCCTTGAGGTGGAAGAATTTTTCTACCACTTGGACTTATTATTTCATATATTTTAGTTTCTACAGCTGGCCCTACTGATAAATTATCGCTTTGCCATATTCCTCTAGGGTCATTATCTGGATTTGTATATCTATTATTAGCTTCTTCACTTCTTTTTAAACCATTTGATAAACTATTATTTATATTTTTACTGTAACAAATTAAAAAATCGTGATTTTCAGAAAAATGTTTCTTTAAGTTAATTGGAGAATATGCTCTTTCCCAAATAATATTCGCTACTAAATTTTCTTCTCCAAAAATTTCATCACAAATTTTTCTAAGGTTATGAACTTCGTTGTCATCTATACTTACAAATATTACTCCATCATCTGTTAGTAAGTTTCTTGCTAGCTTTAATCTTGGGTACATCATATTAAGCCAGTCTGAGTGATATCTTCCACTACTATCTGAGTTCGTACTTAATTTCTGTCCCTCTTCTCCAGTTTGACCTGTTATTTCTAAATAATTTTTTAAATTATCTTTAAAATTATCAGGATATACAAAATCTTTTCCTGTATTATATGGAGGATCTATATATATCATTTTAACTTTATTGTGGTATGATTTTTGAAGAAGTTTTAATACTTCTAAGTTATCTCCTTCTATATATAAATTATCTGTATTATCCCAATTTTTAGAATCTTCTTTAGATGGTAAAAGAGTTCCTGTACTCTGTTCTTGTGCTATTCTTCTTGCATTAGATTTTCCATGCCAATTGAAAGAATATCTTTCTTGCTCTACATCAATCTCTTTTCCTAAAAGCTGTTGTAGCGTCTCAAAATCTATTTTATTTTCTGAAAATACTTCAGGAAATATTTGTTTTAATTTCTCTATATTATCTTGAACTATATCCATACTTGTTCCGTTTAGTTTTTCCATTTTTAACTCCCTAATATTTTTTTATTCTCTTTAATTTTTTATAATATTGTATTTTTTATTTCTATTTTTAAACGCTTCTTCTCCACCTTCCAATATTTCACAAACATGTTCTTTAATACCTTTTCTATTCAAAACTCCTTTTTGACTAGAATCAGAAAAAGTATTTTCTAATGCTCCACTAACGTATTCAAATCTATATTTTTTATTCTCATTACTTCCTATTTCTCCAGATTGATTTGCTACGATAACTTCTTCTGCATCTGTAGATACCACAAGATTTGCATTGTGAGTTACCATTATAATTTGTCTTTGAATTTTTTTCTCGATTATAAAATCTTTTAATTCATTATATACAGTTCTATTATCTAGATTATCTTCTGGTTGATCAACTAATATGGGAAATTCTGATAGACTAAACTGTAAATATAATTGAAACAATATTAAGCCTCTCTTTCCCGGAGACATTGATAAAAGATTATCTTGATTTTGTTTCAAATCATAAGTAAATTTGAAATAATTTTTAAATAGCTCTTGAGTTATATCAAATTTAGTACTTCCTTTTTTCATCTTTAATTCTTTATCGTTTAAAATTTTATTAAAAATTTTTATTAGTATCTTTTCAATAGAAGAATAATCATATAAAATCTCTTCGTCAATAAAACACTCTTCAAATAACTTATCTAAAGATTTTCTCAAGTCTAACCTTGTATTAAACCTTTCTTTAAAAGTTTCTTTGTCAAAAATAATGCCAACTTCTAATTCTAAATTATTACTTTGAGAAATATTTTTATTTTGCATAAACTTATCTTTCATTTCACAATATTCTTCTTTTAAAGTTTTAAGATTATTTTCAATTTCTTTTTTTATTTCTTCTATCTCTTCATTGCTCTCAATTTTTTGTTGTTCAATTTTTTTTCTTTCATTTAATTTTTCTTTTTCTTTTTGAATGTTTTTTTCTAATTCTTGAATAGAATTCATTCCACTAATTTTTAGTTGTAAAGGTTTTATCTCTTTTTCTTTTTCATCTAATTCTAATTTAATTTTTTCTATCTCTAATTTTACAATATCTTTTGAATTAGGAATTATATTTTTTAAATCTGTTATTTCTTTTTCAAAATTTGCTATTATTAAATCAATTTTTGAATCAATCGTAGTTTTAAGCTCTTCTCTTATAAAAATATTAGATATATATCTTTTAAACTCACTGTAGTTACTTTGAATCTGACTATGCATCATTTCTATTTCGGGAGTAATATTATCAACGTTAATTAACTCTTGGTTTTTTTCTGCTAATTGCTTTTGTAGTTCTTCAATAAAATTTTTTAAATTTTCATAAGACTTTTTGTCATTTTTTGATAATCTAGCTTCTGTTTGTAAAATATCGATTTCTTTTTTTCTTTTTTCTATTTCTATTTCTATAGAGTTTTGTTCAGGGAAATTTAATAATTTTTTTTCATATTCATCTCTCTTTTTAACTATTGAAAATATCTTTTCACAATCTACTTTTATCGTATTTTCTAAATTAAAAATTTTATCTTGAAAATTAGCATAAAAATCTTTCAAATCATTCTTTTCGAGAATAATATTAAGGATTACTTCTTCTAGCTCATCTTTATTTTTTTCAACAATGTTATTCAAATATAGTTGTGGTATATATGTAATATTTCGAATAGGTGTTTCATTTTTAAGAGAAGTTTTTGTTCCATCTTTCCAAAGCACTTCAAAATCTTCGATTCCTAATTTTTCAAGTTCATATTTTATATTTTTATCTTGAATTTTTTCTTTCAAATTAGTTTTAGCTATTAAATATAAAAGTAGAGATTTGCCAGAAGATTTACCTCCTATTATTGTGTTTAAATCACTGTTAATCTCAATCCATTCATTGGAAAAATTTTCATTATTACATACAAATCTTACCTTATCTATAATATTGTAAGAGATTTTTTCATCAGGTTTATCCTCAGGGATTACTCTAGTATAAGGTTCATTTAGTATTTGTTTTAATCCGTTTAGAGTTGGTTCTCCTTTAATCCAAGTAAATTTTTGTCCTGTATAATTTTCATGAGAATCTGAAGAGATAATAGTTGGTTTATTAAAGTTTTTTAAATAAAAACTGCCACTAGATTTTGCTTTTTTAAAAGATGAAACTTCACATATATCTATATATTCTTCCATGTATTCTTTTTTTAACTCTCCTAAAGAATTATATACTTCTTCTGGTGTTTGATTTTTAGCGTGAGCCATACATTTTTCTATACTTCCGTGTTTATCCCCAGAATGTATAATAACAACACCATTAAGTTCTCTGATTTTTTTACAAGAATCCTCGAAATTTACTGGTGTAGATAGAAGACCTTTACTATAATCTCCATTTCCTACTTGTTCAATTATATGCTTTGTTAGTCCCAAAGGTGATAAAAAATTTTCTTTTAAAAATTCTTTATCTACTATTTTACCATTTATTTCTTTAGGGAATATTCCTATTATATGTGTTCCTTTTCCTCCTGCATCTGTTTTTAATTCGACACCAGGTAAATATTCTATCTTTTCATTAACTCTTAAATCTTCTCCATTCAAATTAAATTTATGATTATTATATATTTCTATCACTTCATCAAGACCATCTACATTAGAATGATCTGTTATAGAGATTACTTCAATATTATTTTTTATTGCATTTTCAAAAATATCTTTTATTTTCATTTTAGTATTATTTTCTAATGAGTATTCAGAATGAATATGTAAGTCCCATTTTCTCCAAATTGATCCTTTATTATATTTTTTCACTTTCATTTCTCCTCATGTTAATTCAATTTTTTAAATCACTTTAAAAAAAAGACCCCTATGTTACCACTTGTTTCTAAGTGATATGCCTTTTGGCTATAGGGGTACGGATCTTATTTATTAATTGTTAAATTAATAACTCAAAAATAAATATGTGTCAATCAAATTCCCCATCTCAAATTTCAAAAAATTACAAATCAGCTGTTCAAAATATCTTTTCTCTCTTTTATTTTTTCCATTAATTTAGTTTGTATCTCAGCTATTTTATTCAGTTGAGTCTCTTTTTTTCTAAGAGCTTTTAACTCCTCTATCTCTTTATTTAAAGCTTCTAATTTCTCTATGTTGCTAGCATCTATAGTGGAATCTATTTTTAGATTTTTAGATAGATTATAGATTTTTATTTTTTCTATTATACTTTCGTAGAATAGCTTTAAATTAGTTGAGTTAAAATTCTTATAAAGAAGCTCCTTTAAATACTCTTCATCGCTGTTTATCCATAAACTATTTTGTAATTCCTCCACTTTAAGAGTATTCTCTGTAATCTCCTTTTTAGCTAAAGAAATCAATATCTCATTTTTGAATCCTAAGACTACAACAGTTCCCTTAGGAATAAGCTGGTGCAGCAACTTTGAAACCGTATTTTCTTTCCCCTTTTCCTTTAATTCAACTTTCAAAAAGTTAATCTCTTCATAACGCTCTTTACTGTCTACATAGCTTTCAATATTTGTATTTTTATAATTCAACATATATTGAAGTCTAATTCTTTCAACGTTTTCTACAAAGATTCTTTTTAATTTTTCATCTGCATCTGTAACTTTATAGATTATCTCTTTAGGTACAATTTTATCTACTTTCCACTCTTTAGGAAAATTGAATATCTCCATATCTATCTCCCCCCTATTTTATAACTAAAAATGATATTAATTCAAAATCATCCATGTTTTGGATTGAGTTATTTAGGCTAGTTTCCCCAAAGCTAAATAAACTTTCTAATCCCTTTTCTTCTTCTTTTCCAACTATATTTTCAACAGTTTTTTCTAAAAAATTAGTAAATTTTTTCATGTCTTTAGCTTCGTTAGTTTCAGTATTAAATTGAGCTATTAATTCAGAATAAACTTTATTTTCTCCGCTACAAACTTTTTTGTAAAGATCTAATATTTTTTTACTCTGTATGAAATTTAAAAGAACCTCTCCATTATCCTTTATATAAACTAGGAAATATGGATTTAAAGGATTGTGTTCACTTGGCTTTATCTCTTGGTTAATTTGCTTTAAACAGAAGATAACACCTTTTTCAGCTTCATCTATATTACTTTTAGCAATTGCGTACATACCAGTTGAAGCAGTTTCTAAAACTTCTTTATGTTTTTTCATATAATTAACTAAATCCATTTTAAAGTCATTAAAGGTTAAGTCAGTTATAGAGATTCCACCACTTATATCCTCTAAATCAACAACTTGCTCTTGAAGTTGATGTAGCTGTTTCTTTCTATAATCTAAGTCATTCATATTCTCACTGTCAGTTATTATATTTTCCTCTCCAGTAGCAGACATATCTAGCATTACCATTCTTCCACTAACTCTAGCTTCTAAGTTGATATATTCATCTAACTCCATATTAGGCCAAAAATTAACAAGTTGAATAATATCATTTTTAGATCCAATTCTATCTATTCTTCCAAACCTTTGAATAATACGAACAGGGTTCCAGTGAATATCATAATTAACTAAGTAATCACAATCTTGTAAGTTTTGTCCCTCTGAAATACAATCAGTTGCTATTAAAATATCAATCTCTGGTAAATTAGATTCTCCTCTCTCTTTAGATTTTGGAGAAAAGTTAGTTAGGATAGTATTAAATTCATTTCTAATACCTTTTAATGTTGTTTTAGGATTATCACTTCCTACAACAAGTGCAGAATGAACATCAAAATTTTCTAAAGCATATTTAGAAAGATGATCATATAAATATTTAGCTGTATCAGCAAAAGCAGTAAATACAATCACTTTTTTATTGCCATCATTTATTGGATTCTTAATTTTATTTTCAATTAACGTTTTAAGTTCTTGAAGCTTTTTATCTCTATTATACTTTATATGAAATGCCTCTTTTAAAACTCTTTCAAGAATCTCTTTATCTTTTTCTAGTTCAGATCTCCATCTAATTTGGTCAATATCTTTTAAAAGAACTTTAACTTTCTTACTTCCTATTAAAACTCCATCTAATCTATTATCATCTATATCAATCTCTTCAATATCAAAGTCTTCTACAATATCTTCACAATTATCAAGCTTCTTTAAAGCTAAATCTATATTTTGAAGAAGTTTTGAAACTGTTAATCCAAAAGAATGAATAGAACTTTCCATTCTTTTTAAGATATTTATTCTCATTAGATGCACTAAACTTTCCTCTCTATCCACTTGCTTAAATACAGACTTTCCAGTTTTAGTATCATATTTTTTACTATACTCATCTAGTTTACTAGGAAGAACATATTTTATTGGCGAATAGATTGCCAAATTTAAACTTCTAATTAATCTATTTAACTCAGGAAGAGGTATAAACTCATTTAGTGTATCAATATCTGATTTTATATTAAGAGGTTTTAACCTTTCAGGAAATTTACCAATACTTGATGTATCGTAATACTTTTGAATGTGCTTTCTAGATCTAGCAATAGTAAGCATATCTAAAAGCTTAAAGTAATCCATCTCTAAAAGTTCTAAAAGAGTTTCTAGTTTTTTCTTCTCTTCAGGTAAATCAGACCATCTATTAAAAGCCATTTGAGCTTTTCTTAAAGTTTGTTCTATACTTTTTATTCCATGAATATTTAAAGCTGTATCATCTCCTTCTGTAGCAAAGACAATTTGATTTTTCAAATCATTCATTTTATTATTTACAGGAGTTGCAGATAGCATTAGAACCTTTGTTTTAATACCTTTTTTTATTATTTGATTAAGAAGTCTCGAATACCTAGTTTCTTTATCATCTTTTTTATTATTGTTATTTCTAAAGTTATGAGACTCATCTATAACAATTAAATCATAATTTTCCCAATAAATTTTTTCTAAATTTATTTCCCCACTGTGTCCAGAGTATCTAGATAAATCTGTATGATTTAAAACATCATAATTAAGTCTATCTTTTTCTAAAACATTATCTTTTCTATTTCCTTTGTATGTTAGCCAGTTCTCTCTTAGCTTTTTAGGACACAATACAAGAACCCTGTTATTTCTTGATTCATAATACTTTATAACAGCTAACGCTTCAAAAGTTTTACCAAGTCCAACTGAATCAGCTAAGATACAACCGTTATATTTTTCTAGTTTATCTATTGCTCCTAAAACTCCATCTTTTTGGAAATTATATAGTTTATTCCAAACAACACTTTCTTTAAATCCAGTTTTACTTTTTACAATATCCTCTTCACTTAGATTATCTAGGTAATCTTTAAAAATATTGTAAAGAGTAACAAAATAAATAAATTCTGAAGTATTTTCTTTATAAACTCCTTCTAAAGTTTGTAGTAGTGATTCCTTTACATCTTTTACTCTTGAAGTGTCATTCCAAAACATATTAAATTGGTTAACCATTTGAGAAGTATACATACTATTTTTAACATATGTATTCATCTCAGGCTTAGATGATGCTACCAATCCAAGTCCCCCAGAAGTGAAATCAGAACTTCCAAAAATACAAGAACTTTCCTGTTTTTTATTTTCCATCAAATACATCTTTTGTGGTAGAGAATACTCTTCATCATAAGCTCTAACTTCTACCTTATTTCTAATCCAATTTGCACACTCTTTAGCTATTTCAGATTGTTTAAGCTCGTTTTTAAGGCTCATTTCATATCTATCACCAGCTAATCCTCTTTCGTAGCTTCCGCTTAACTTAAACTCTCTATTTATATTTTTTTTATTTTTTATAAAAGTTGGTTCAGAAAAAAGTAATTTTAAACCATCTATCTTTTGTAATTCTTTTCTTAAATGCTCGTAAGCATAAATAGTAAAATATGCTGATATTATTGAAACTTTCGTTCCTGTTCTCAAATCCTCTTTTAATTTATCAATAACTCTTCCTTGAGTTTTATTGTCTAAAAATTCCATAATTATCTCCCCTGATAACATTTAAATTTATACTTTTATTTATTATTGTACCATAAAATAACGTCAAAAACATCCATAAATCAAAAAACAAGAGCTTTTAAAACTCTTGTTTTCACTGGATTTAATGCTACATATTCTATAATAATATCTACCATTATTTCTTTAATACTGACTTTAAAGTTTTTATATAAATGCTTGGGGATTTTTTCTTTTGCTCATTTAGTATTTCATAACCAACACCTTGTTTTTGAAGAATCTCCCTTGCTTCCATTTCCTCTTCTAAAGTTAATTCAGATTTTTTCTTTTTAGTAGGCTCTGCTTCATAGATAGCAAAATAGATCTCTATCTTTTCAATCTTTCTACGTCCCTTTCCTTTCGTTTCTTCAGGAAACCTATATATCTTTTTCTTTTCTAATTCAGCTTTTGATGGTTTAATAATTTTATCGTTAATTCTTCCTAATGTATATGTTTTCGGAATTTCTAAGACATCTCTAAATCGATCTATTTCCATTACAAAATAACCTGTGCTTTCAAACTGTTTCAATAACATATACAATCTCTTAGCATACTTTCCATTTATGCCTTTTAACTCTGCATCTTCTAATAGTAGTATCTCCTGTTTTTTGTGTTTTAACTCATTATCCCAATAGTCTAACTCTTTTACAGTTAATGGCTCTTTCTTTTTAGCTTTATCTATTATGTGAATATCATGTTTATAGAAAAGAAAGGGAATAAACAGTGATGGTATCTCTATCTTCAAAGTTTCATCATCAATCTCTTGAGTTACAAATATACTTCCAGATATTCCATAACCTTTTTCTTTATCAATTTCATATCTTTTCGAAACTGTTAAACCACGAATGAACTCACTAAACTCCTCTTTTGTATAGGGTCTAGTTGTAGAAGCTTCCCATATTTCACGCTTCTTTATTGTGATAACTCTCTCTTTTATCTCTAACCCTTTATTCCACTTATTAAACTCTTTTAATAGCCATCCAAAAGCATTTACAAAAATCTCTTTTTCAAAGTATATTGGTAATCTATTTAGCTGTTTATTGAATCCAATTTTCCCCATTTTTCACCTCTAATAATATCTAATAACTCATTGTAACATAAACCCACTTTAAAATCAAAAGTGTTTATATAGGTTGCTACAATTTGGGGTTTATATCTACTACAATATAGGGTTTATACTCACTACAATCTGGGGTTTATGTTACTACAATTTGGGGTTTATAATTTCACACTACCCCCTTTCGACCATTGATTTTATTAACCTAAATTGGGGTTCATTTTTTCCTAATAGTCTTTAATAGTCTTTAAGGGTATTTAAATAGTAAAAAAACAAAAATAAAAAGGATGCTAAAAGCACCCTTACATATCTAAGTTTTCTATATCAATTGAATCTAAAATTTCTTTCAATGCTATTAATTCATCTTTAGATAAAGTTATTCCTTTTCCCATCTTCTCATGGTCTTCATCCCAATCACGAATATCTATTTTTGGTTTTCTAGAATTCCAAGAAATTAGATTAACTTCTTTTTTCCATCCCTTAGCACCTTCTCCTATTGTTCCTAAATTTTTAATAATCTCAAATTTTATTTCTGCCATATTATCCTTGCCTTCCCTTATATAAATTTTAAGGTTTTGTTTTAGATTTAATACCTTCTATTTCTTCTTTTATTTCTACTTTGACTAATTCCCATTCTACTTTTAAAATACAGCCTCCTAATTCTAATAACTTTTCTTTATTTTTTTTCAAAATTTCAAAATCTATAATACTTGAATCAAATAAATTTTTTTTAGTACTTTCTAATATTTCTATTAGTTCTTTAGCTTCCGAATTACTTTTATTTAATCGTAATATTATTTTATTTATATATTTTAACAATTCTGTTTTTTCGTTTTGATTATTTATAATTTCTAATCTTTCCAAATTTACTACTCTAAAAGGAATAAATCTCACTCTAGAACTATTATTATTAGTTTCTATTGCTGTTTCAATTAATTGAATACTTGCACTTACATGTGCTATTTCATCTCTTAATTCTTGAATCCATTTTATTCTATTTTCAGAAATAATATCAACATATTTTGTAGCTGTTAATGTTTTTCTAACTTCATCTTCTTTAAAAATTTCTAATTCTTTTGATAATATATTATTATACTTAGAAATTGAAATTTTATTATAATACCATACTGCAATAACAGATGCTGGAATTGAAATAACAGTTTTTATTAATGGTTCTATATTTAAAATATTTAAAGTTGATGTAATTAGAACAAATAAAACTCCTATTCCAAACTCTTTATACCAAAACAATTCTTGTCTATTCATTTCAAAATAAGCCTTTCTTTATAATTTATTTTTGAGAAATCTCTTTTTTAAGTTTAAGTACTGCTTTTATTAAATCATCTATATCTTGATATCTATTTTTAGAATCTAGATTTAATCCTTTTTCTCTAAATGCTATTAGACTTTCATTCTTTATTTTTGAGAAATTTGTTCTCCCAGTTAAGACAAATAAAATTATTTGTGTTAGAGCATATGTTTCATGGACTATGCTATATTCTCCCAATCCAATTCTTTCTAATATTGGATCATTTAGGGAACCTCTGAACTCAGTTGAGGGATCTGTTAATACGCTTTCTTTCAATTTAACCAATCCAAAATCTGATAATTTAACGATTCTGATACCTTCAAATTCCTTTATTAAAATATTAGAATAACTTATATCTCTATGCAAAATATCTTTTTTATGAAGAAACTTAAAACATCTTAAAATCTGGGTTATTATGCCAAATCGTTCATCTAATCCTAAGTTATCTTTGTTATTATGACTTTGAATAAATTTTAATAGAGTATTATCCATATATTCCATTATATATTCATTTCTATCTTCAAAATAATTATAAACTTCTACAATATACGGATAGTTTAAATTTTTTAAAATATCATATTCTCTCTTAAAACGAATCAAATCTTTTTCACTTATATCAGTCTTTGCTCTTTTTAAAGCAAACTTTTTATTATAAAAATTATCTTCATATGAAAAAACTGTTGCATATGAACCCCTTCCAATTTCTTTCAAATTCAATGGTTTAAATTTATCATCTTTTATAATAGAATTTTTTTCTTTCCAATTGTAAACTACCCTACCAGAAATTGTTTCTCCTTCAAAAAGCTCATATCCGTCTTGACTTAATAAACTATTAATCATTTTTTGATATTTTTTCCAATCAAAGTTCTCGTTTCTAACTATAGGATGAAATACCTCACAAATAAACTTCAACAAAACTTCGTCACTTGTTAATAGTTCAAATCTTGAATCTGAAAATACCCAATCTCTTTCCCAATCATCATTATTTATAGTATGTTGCCAAATATCTCCTTCAGCATTTTCAAATCTTGAGTCTGTAGAAGGCATATTTTCTAAATTATATATTCTTTTTAAAAAATCAATCTCACTTAGTCGACCATAATAATTTACGAAATCTACTCTAAATATATCAAAAATATCTCTTCTTGTAACCTCGCTTATTTTTATCACAATTCTTCCCCCAAATTTCAAATATAACTAAAAAGGAAGCAATATCTCTATTGCTTCCTTTAATTATACTATTTAGCTACCTTTTCTGCTAGCCCTTTTCCAACTCTAAATTTAACTACTTTTTTCTCTGGAACTTTTATTTCTTCTCCAGTTTTAGGATTTCTACAAGTTCTTGCTGATTGAGTTGTAGTTTCAAACTTTCCAAATCCTAATACCGATAAATCGTCACCTTTTACTAGAACCTCTTCTAAAGTTGAAAAGAATCCATTTACTAATTTCTCAGCTTCCTTCTTTGTTGTTATTTCCATTTTCTCTTGGTATAGTGCTATAAATTCTTGTTTAGTCATAGTTATCTCTCCTTTATTAGTTAGTTTTCTATTTTTACTAGAGTATAATCTATATCCTTCTTTTTTTCAATAAAAACCTAGTGTAAAATCCAAAAGTAGATTTGAATATATTTCTAAAAAAATGACAATAATAGAACAAATAGAATATAGTTCCCCTTTAATCCTCAGGGGTATGAGACAAATCTTTATATATATCTTATTCAGCCTATATTAGAAATATTCTTATAAAAAGAGTGGAATATTGATGAAAACTACTAAAAATACCCTTTTTAGTAGATATATTCTATATTTTACATGCATTCTACTATGAAAGTGAGTATAGAAGATGCTTTAGCATTTTTCTATACTCACTGAAATATATATGTGCTTTTTTATTTATTTCTAAATTATTGTGGAACTATAATATAATATAATTGGAGGTTTTATAAATGGATACAATACAAATTAATTTAAAATTAGGGGATTACGAATTAAATTATTATGAGCTTGAAAGAGTTAAGTGGTTTATAAATAACATCAAAAGTAAATACGGATATACATTTTGTGATGTACTTAATTTTACAAATTCTAAATCAATTGGGATTAAAATTTCATATCCAAGATTTTTTTTTGGAAGTAACGTCTTTTTAATAAGTACAAAAGAACAGTGCTTTGTAGTTCAAAATTTTTTTTGTGAAGCTATACAGAAATTTGATCTTTTAATGAATGCCAATATAGTGTTACAAAGAGTTGATATTCCTTTTACTTACATGATACAATCAGATTTTGAATTTGATAGTTATGATAAAATCTATAAAATTATGGCAATGGTTCATAGAGAGAAAAGAAAATTAGGAAGTGCGAAATCATATTCTGATATTTTAACTAAAAAGTCAGAAACTTTAATTTATGCTGATACTAAAGATCCAAGTAGTTATAATAAAAAAATTATGATTTATAATCAATTTTTAAATACTTATACAAAAACTCCAAATAAAGAGACTTTTGATATTTATATAAATAAATATCCTAATTTAAAAAATAGAATGAGAATAGAAGCTTCACTAAAAATTAGTAGAAAACATTTTTCAATTTATAATTTTCAATCACTAGATATTGTAGGTTGGTATCTGCCTAAATTAAAGGAAATGATAGTTAATGACCTATTAGACTTTAATATCATTGAGAAAATTTATAATACGGACTCTGCTTTGTTATCAGATAAGTTAAATCTAGAAAGACAAAACAATAATTTTAGCTATGAACTTTTTATTTTAAATAATATTTCTGAAATCAATGATTATGAAATCTTAAGAAGGGCTATTAAAATAAATATACCTAATAATAAAACTAGAGAAAATGCAATTACCATAATAAGAAAACATTTAAAAAATTACTCATCTAATAAAAATATTATAATTATGGATGTATATAATGAACTATTAAAAATTAAAAAATGTGTTGAAGAATTTGAAATTATTTAATAATATTTGGGCGAGAATTCTCCCACCTCTTTAGGTGGTGAGATGAATCGCTTTTCTTTTATTAAAATCATTGGAAATATTATGGTATATTGATACTCCCACCACTAAAGTAGTGGGCTTTACGGAACTTGTTGTAAATATCAAATTAAAACGTTCTCAAACGCTCTAATTCACCTATATAAGCTATCCTTGAAAGGAAGATGACTATTTGATAGGGTATTTATAAAGCAACGAAATTTAAAGTATAAAAACCATCCCAATTATGGGATGGTTTATCTTTTTTCTATAAGTATTTTTCTAATATTTTTTCTATTCTTTGAATATCTTTTTCCAATGTTTCTTTTTTCTTATTATCTAAATCATCAAAAGATATTTTCTTTAGCTTATCATTAATTTTTTCATATTCTTTTGAAAAATCAAAATCTACCATTGAAGCTATTTGAACTACTTCCATTTTATTTTCCATTACCATTTGCAATTCTTGCTTATTTTTTCCTTCATCTAAAAGCTTTAAATACTTTTTAATATCCTCTTCAGGTTTTAAACAAAGCTCATCAATCATCTTTTGTGGTAAAGTCATTAGAATATTTTTTCCTACAACTGTTTCTAGTTGTTCAAATAATCTATAACGTCTTTTATATCTTAGTGCTGTCATTTTATTGAATCCATTTTTATCTAACCACTTAGTATACACACCATCATACTGATTAGATCCACTTAATTTTTCTTCAACATCAACAAATATTTTACCTAATTCTAAAGCTGTTTTTGAATGTAATTTATATAATTCAGTCGATTTTTCAATTAAGAATTTATTTATTTCTATATCATCAGTTAATTCAAAAATCTCTTTAAAATTTAGTTCATTCTCTATAATTTCATTTGAAAAAATAGAATCATCTTTTGCTGGTAACAAGTTGTTACCAGCATTTTTTTCTGTAACTATAAGAGCTTCGTCTTTTCCATAAATACCTAAATCTAATCTTGAATCTCTGCTATTTGGTTGACTTCTTCTTGCTGGCATTTTTTTATTTAATTTCCCCATGAATAACCCCCAATATCTCATTTGTTAATTCCTCATACGCTATCGCTCCTGCTGAAGTTGGTGAATATGAGAAAATAGAACTTTTTACCCTAGATACCTCTGACAATCTTATGTTTTGTGGTATCGTTGTTTTCAAAATTAAATTATTATAATTTTCTTTTAAAAACTCTATATTATCATTGTGAACATATAATCTTTTGTCATATTTTGTTATAAATATTCCACCAATCTCTACTTTAGCACCTCTATTTTTTAATTTTTTAATTAAATGAACTGTATTTTCAGTTTTTCTTATACAAACATCTTCTGGAATCGTTGGTATAAAAACATAATCTGATGCTATTAATGCATTTAATGGTAAGCTTCCTTCTGTAGGTGGACAATCTATTAATACATAATCATACCCATTTAAATTTTCTAAACTATCTGTTAAAATATAATGTCTATCTTCTACTTTTATTCCTTCTACAGTACTTACAAGAGCTTCCTCATTTATTGTAGCTACTATATCAAGTTCTGGTGTTACAGTTATACAATTTTTTATATTTTCACCTAATACTAGATCTTTTGTATTTTTGCTTATCTCTTCTTCATCTAATATAGTATAAGTTAAATCACCTTGAGGATCCCAATCTATTACTAATACATTTTTTCCCATAGATTTTAATTTTGCTGCTATCGAATGGCATGATGTAGTTTTTGCAACTCCTCCCTTCATATTCATGATTGATATTACTTTCATTCAATCCGTTACCAAATACTTATAAAACTCTATAATTATTTTAATAAAATATATAAAGTCAAAAGTATCATTCCTTGTTCATAGAAGCCTGTTTCGACAAAATCTACTCCAGTTCGGTTGTGCTTCTCCGAAGGCTTAAATTCCCGCATAACGAGCGGTATCTGTATAAGTCCAGATTTAACGTGCCAACCATCAAGATTCTACTCCATGCCAATACCACTTTCGCAATATTCTGGATTCAACGACACTTTCTATGTTTTTTATTTTATATTCGCCCGATTGACAACTTATACTCTCTTTAGGTAACGTTTTCACCTCCTTTTTTTATATTATAAATTTATAAAAGTCAAAACTCATTTTTGAAATTTATAATTTTGTTTTAACTGTTAACAGCCTCCCTATATACCAATATTTTTTCTATTATATTTTATAATAGAAATTATATCAAATTCTTTTTAATTATCTCTTCTAATTTTTCTAAAGTTAAAGTTTTATTTAAGAAATCTCTCATACAATCTAATATTATCTTCTTTTTAATTTCTTCTAAATTTATATTTTCTTCTTTGATTAAATCTATATAAATATTAACATATTCATCCAAATAATTTCTTAATTTTTCTTTATCTGTGAGAATTATTAAACTTTCCTCAATAACTGGTTCCGATTCTTGTTTTTTTATAACTTCTACTTCTTTTACCAATTGAGGATATTTTTCTAAATAATCACAAATTAATTTTTTTCGACTTCCTAAAAATGCCAATTGTTGAACTTTTGTCTCCATCCCACATAATTTAATATATTCTCGATAAACATATCCTTCTATTCCGTTCTGAATTTCTAGTGGTAACTTTTCAAATTTAGAAAATAGGATATTTTGGTTTTCTTTTTTTTCTGCGTCTATTTTATCATTAAAGTTTAAAGTATTCTCTTTAAAATCTAATTTTTTATTTTCTACTATATCAATAATATCTTCAGCCCAATCATTTTCTAAAGCTTTTAAAAAATACCCTCTTGGGCTCTTCAGAGATTTTTGTTTCGCCATATATAATGCTGTTTTTTTTACTTTATCTAAACCAAATTTTAATAAGGATTCGTATATAGTTTTAGGCATAGTTGTTAATTTTTTTGCTTCTTTAGGCATTAAATTAAAAATTTCTTCAACTAGCTCTGGAGTTATATTTTCATTTTCATTTTTTATTACTTCATGTTCCATATCACTAATTAACATATTTGATGATATTTTTTTAAAATAATTTAAATCTTCAAAGAATCTCTTTTGTTTATCAACAATACTAATTTCTGGAAAATGTATTTCAATTTCTGATTTTAACCAAGTACTATCTTTTAAAAAGTTATATTTTTCTATTAAGTTTTTGGCTACTAATTCTTTAAAAGCACCCTCTAAAGTTTTTATCGTTTGAGGTAAATTTCTTTTTTCAAATTTTAATGGAATTCTTTTTATTAGAAAGACAGTATCTATTTTTAAATAATTTTGGTTAAATCTTAATTTTTCAATAAGCATGTAAATAGTTCGTGCAATTGAAGACTTTAAATCTAAAAGCAAGCCACTATCATATACAAAATAACCTTTGTTTACCATATTATCGAAAAAATGATCTGATATTTTGATCCAATAAGCTTCTTTTATTCTCTTATCATTAAACTCTGTTCTTAAATGTTGATGATTTTTTTCTAATAAACTTTTTGCTTTAAAAGTTAAAATAGGAGTACTTACTTCTTCAGATATAACACCTTTATTTTCACTTGAATACATAGTATTTTTAAAATTATAGTTTGTAGATGATAATCTCATTAATGAATTCTTTATAACTGCTCCATAATTTTTTGAACTAATTTTAGCTTCTGTTTTTATTTCTGAACTTGTCGTATAGAACTCTTGTTTCATCCCATTTCTTTTCATGATTGACATTAAAGCTATAAAAATAACCTCTTCAGTTTCTCCAGGAATATACTCTCCTGCTGATGGAGTAACTGTTATAAATGTATCACGGTTTTTATTAAAATAATATGTTGTTATTTCATTTTTTCTTTTCTTAGTATTTTTAGAGAAAATAGGAAACTGTATTATATTTATATCCACTCTTACAAGGGATTTATTTTTTATTGAGTTTTCATCAATATAAAGTTCTTCTTCTAAATAATACGTTTCTCCTGTATCAATCGTTTCTGTTTCCATGTAATTATCTGAATCAAATTCTTTAATGTTTTTCATTGAAATCTCCTCTCAATTAATCAAAAATAAGAAATACTTATTACTAAGGTATATCTCTAAAATTTAACTTATTTTTTATAAAAAAACATCAATTTTTATGAAAAATATACCTCAGTAATAAGTAAAATACCATTTTTTAGCCTTTTTTTCAAATTTTTATGAAAAATATACCTCTTTGATAACGAAAACTATTGAAATACCTTAGTAATAAGTATGAAATACCTTAGTAATAAATATGAAATACCTCAGTAATAAGTATAGATATACCTCAGTAATAAGCAAAGTATACCTCAGTAATAAGTATAGCCTGTTTTTGCATTTAAGCCAATAAAATCAATGGTTAGATGCATAAAAAACACATGTATTTTTTGTACATAACAATATATACAATATAACAATATATACAACTATATACAATGTCGTCTACGAACTACTCAACTACTTAGAACTTCCAATTATTGAAGTAGGAGCTTCTTAGAAAGTATCTGAGTAACCTTAAAATAATTCTTAGACAACTGACCGTAAAACTTAAAAAAGCTATAAAACTTTATAATTTTGATTTTAAAGCACTTATGTATTTCTAACCAGTATTTTATCCTAAAAAGTAATACAATCGTTTTTATGGCTATCTGATAGCTTTTAATCACCATTTAAAGCTTGGGTTTAATATGTAGTCATCATAACTAATAAAAATCTATATTTTCTATCAAAAACCTTGTTATCAAAAATTAGATCTTTTAACAGTGCTTGGGCAAGAATTCTCCCACCCTCTTTAGGGTGGGGTAGTTCATCCACTTCACAGAAAAATGCCGAGAAGCTAATTACTTTAATCATAAAATATTTAAAAAGCTATAATACTTTATAATTTCAATTTTAAAGCCATTCTATGCATTTAGCTATTATTTTATCCTGTTTTAATCTATAATCATTTTTAGACCTATCTCAGAGCTTTTAATCGATATATTCTACTAGGTTCTGTTATCTTTAGTTCAATCTTCTATTTTTAACCTAGTATTTTAACTCTTTTTAACTGTATTCATATAAATAAATCAATTTCTTCGACATTTTCCTAACAAAAAGAATGAGTAGGCAAGGGAAAGGATTAATATATATGTAATATATAAAGGGTTAGTATAAGAGATAACATAAATTAAATATATTAGATTTATAATCTAGTATAGGATTAGAGTTGGATAGGCAATAAATGTTATTAGCTAATGTTTCGGCAAATTTTTTCATTTACTCAGTATATCTAGTATATTTATATAAAATATTTAATCTATATAGGCATAACCCTAATAATTTATATAAAATCCTATATCTAGTATATTTAATCTATATAAACTAATCTCGAGATATTTATATAAAATCCTAAATATTATATAATTAATCTATGTTATCTAGATATTAATCCTAAGTATAT
>SKEN01000455.1_pt1 | contig 29425 bp, 34 predicted proteins | sample 4826711 | NCBI WGS metagenome assembly SKEN01 (sample SAMN11008808, study PRJNA524170) | human gut metagenome | biome: Human fecal sample; material: Feces; isolation source: fecal sample from pouch patient p39 | host: Homo sapiens | place: Israel: Tel-Aviv | collected 2015-02-10 | reverse complement strand
GCAGAAAAACCAGACGGCAAAGGTAGTCGTTCTCCATTTGCGATTTTTCCTGTCAGAACAGTGCTACCTGATACCCTAATCCACGAACCGGATTGGCACGAAAGTATCGCCCCTGTACTGTCGCGGCCTACAAGTCCGTCCGGTGAGCAGGAAGTACCTGCGGTGGCTGTTTTATCCAGCTGTAAATACTCACCCGTGGAAAGACGCCCCTCAGACCGGACAGTTCCACCACTGACTTTTCCTCCTTTGAGCTCTCCTTCGGTTGTGATCCCTTTGTTGTTAACAGCACGTATCCATTGGCTGTCCGTCATGGTGAAACCGCCTCCGTGCGTCGTGTTCATCCACCCCTTGTTGTTTCTGGTGATAAGCCAGCCGTCTTCGCTGGTTATATCGCCTTTCACCGTGGCTTTCTGACCATTGAGGTTACCGGCGTTATTGATGTCATTTCCGCCCATGTTGATAGCTGTGTGCATCTGGTTCAGCTCTGATCTCCCCGGGACCTGGAAACGATACAACCTGTCGCTTTCCTGCAGATCATCACCCGTCATGACGACGGCAATGTGACCTGCCGAACAGGTGAGTCCGTAATCCCCCGGTTTGTCTGTCCAGGCGCCGAATGCGCCGGTTGCTGTTCCGTTTTTACCAATATAACCACCCAGCCCGGGAAGCTGTCCTGCCACACTGCGCAGACCATCTTCTTTGATATTCTGCCCCCCTGTTGAGCAGGTCAGGGCTTCAAGACGTCCTGTAGTCTGGTTACGGCGGATACCCGTGATATAACTCTGCCCAAACGGAGAATGATTAAATCCCTGTTTCAGGTATCCCTTGCGAATCAAATCATCGGCTGTAAAGTTTGCCGGAAGGCTGCCGTTGTGCAGAGTGGCATTGTTATCGGCAATGTAATTTCTGGCTGCGGTATTGTAGGCATCTGCATGAGAAGCAGCACTCTGGTAAAGCTGTTCATTCAGCCAGTTTTCTATTTCGGAATAAATCAGCGGCGTGGCGATACCAATCACTATCAGTCCCGCCAGTATTTCAAGCAGAATAAAACCTTTGTCGTCATCGTGTCTGAACTTTTTCACGTGAATATCTCCGAAGTGCGGAAAACGGAATCAGGGAGGAGGGTTAGTGCATACAGTGATGCGCAGAGAAACGGGGCGAACGGCAGTGCCTGCTGACGTCTGCGACGGCAGAAGAGGAGGATAAACAGAAATGCCCCGGAAGCTGCGGCGGTGATGAGCTGCGGCGTGTGTTGTGGCTGTGTCCACATTGCAATTCCTGCTATCAGGAATACATCACCAAGGCCGAGTGCTTCTGTTCCTTTTGCCGTTATGAAAAACTGCCGTAGCAGGTATGTCATGCCGAACCAGAGTGATGCGTTGAGGAGGCTGTATGTGAGCTCCTCCAGGCTGTACCTGAACGCTGCCCCCAGAACAATCAGTGAAAGCGTGAATATCCGGGGAAGCCGACAGACGGCGATGTCCGTCAGCGTCATTACAGTTAATAATCCCGTCAGAATGGAAAGGAATAACAGCCCCGTGGCTTCAACACCATATGCGCCGTTGAGGCTGACACTCACTATGGCCAGAAGGCAACACACGTACACCACCGGCCTGGGCGGCCGGGTGTCGTGTACTGCTGACAGGTAGAGAGCGGCGGTGATGTATGCAAGATAAAGAATAACCGCCAGGATGATGATTATTATTGTCATGCTCAGTAATGCGCTCACCGTCACCTCGTATTTATTAATATTGTCTGAAATACCGGTTGTGGATTTTTCGGGCATATATCATGCGCCGGGCTGTGTTATTTTTGCTGAATCCTGCGTTGTAACTGCCAAGGCATTCCCAGTTAACGCCGCAGCGTTGAAAATGGCGGGCCAGTATCCAGGCACCGGTATGAATATTCAGGCAGGGCTTTTTAAGCAGTTCATCCTTGTTTTTAATGACGCCCAGTTTTTTTAGTTCAGGAATATGCACTGAATTAATCTGCATTATTCCGTAATCCGTACTGATGATTTTTCCGGATTTGTTTTTATTGTGATTTATCGCAGTGGCGACCAGGCCGCTTTCCTGCTGTGCAATGGTTTTCAGAAGCTCAGGGGCAATCAGGTAACGTTTTCCGGCCTGAATAAAACAGAAATCGAGATGATTATTATTCATCACAGATGCGATTGATGTGTGACTGAATAAAAGCAGGACAGAGAGATATAACCATTTCATTATGATAATCCCGGCAGTGACAGCATCCTCTGGTATTTAAGGATGCTGTCCGGAAACATTAGCTGTTTGTTTCAAGGGTGATGTTATTTTTGTCGTTACTACATACTGTTACGGGATCCACAGTAGCCGGGGCGGTATTCATGATTTTGGTAAACATGGATGAACTGCGCAGGCTGTTAATGAGTTCCACGCAATTTTCTTTCGGTACATTATTGCTGGTAATCGTATAACCATACTTATCTGCTGTTGCCTTAATGGTGACATCACCGCCCCAGGCATTTTTGGCCTTGTTACCACCGGCGATCATATCGGCCGGCAGGGAACCACTCTGCGTCAGCGTTTTGATATAATCACTGCTGGTATATTGTCCCTGGAACTTGTACTGCTTCATTTTGGTTGCAATGGTCTGCAGGTTTTTCACTTCGCGCTGGTTATCACTGGATGACATGGTACTGGACATCTGACTCATTGCGAGAACAACCACAATACCGATGATAATCAGTGCACCGGCAACTTCCAGTAAGGTTAAACCTTTATCCTCCTCTTTCTCTTTTTTTAAAGCAAAATAAGAATAAAGACATGATCTGAAGTTCATATATCACTCCTGGTTTATGGGATGTTTCAGAAATATTCTGTATGCGGGATTATTGTTTCAGCATGTCGCTGATACTGTAGATGGCAGAGATCATGTTAAGAATAAAAAAGAAGACAAAACCTCCTGATATACCGGTAATAATTAATCCAATTCGTTTTACCCGTTTTTTTGCTTCCTCCAGCCACTGATCGGCATAGAGTGCCATGGTTGCCACACTGTCCTCCCTTTCGGAGTTCAGGAGCAGTTTATTGATGCATATTCTGGACGGAAAATCGTAACCGGAATTTCGCATTGCTGTGGCCAGATTCTGACCGGATAATACATGTTTTCGTATTGCCTGAATTCTCTCCTTTAACCATTTATTCTTTTCTGCACCTTTTTCCATTCGGAGCAGCGCCTGCGAAAGAGGAATATTAATCTGCAGCATGGATGAAATACTGAACAGATAATTCACCCCGTGTAAGGTCTGATACAGTGACCAGGGGGGAGCCTTGTCCAGCATCCTCCGGCCGGGGCCGGTATACCGGCTGAATGAAAAACGGATCAGAAGCGTCAGGGCGAAAATGGTCCCACAGAGCCAGAATCCGTACCCGATGAAAAATTCCGACATGCCGGCAAGCAATTTCATCTGGAATGACCATTTATCTTCTGAAGCAAACGCACTGACGATGGGGATGATACGGGTATGGGCGTTGTACATATTCACCACACAGAGCGAAAGCAGCAGAAGGGGGTAGAGGCAGACGGCAATGAGGCTGGATGTCATTTCCCGCCGGGCTTTAACGGTTCTGGCCACCTGGAAAAGGGCGTCGGCAATATTTCCGCGCTCTTCCCCGTTTCTGATTAACGTGGCTTCCTCCGGTGGCACCCAGGTTAACAGGGCACCGGATAACATGCCGCTGGCTTTGATGGAATCGATGCATTCTTTTGCCAGAAAATACATGCCGGATGTGCCTTTCTTTTCACCAAAATCGGTTTCGATCTCGCAGAGAAATTCGAGTGCACGCAGGGACGGCGTTCCGTCACGTATCATGCCGCCCAGGGCTTCGTAGAACTCCACCCGGTGAAGGGCAAAGGTTTTTCTGGCTATCCAGACAGTCAGTGCTGTCAGCTCAATGTCGGTGTTGTTGAGTTTTTCCAGAAATCTCATGTCAGTGCAGCAGCGTATAGCTGTCCTCGTCGATGGGAGAGATGTAATGGGCCGCCAGCGGATCAACCTGCCCGCTGTTGATTTTTCCCAGCAGATGCTGATTTCGTGTCATGCCGCCCAGCTCCCGGTGCCAGTATGTTCTGGCCTCAATACGCCCCTTTTCCCGGTACAACTGGAAAAAACGGGCATCCGGGGAGATGACTTCTGCGATCACCGTTCGTCCTGTCACGCCACGCCAGCAGTGCGGGCAGCCTTCATGATTTCGCAGATATACCTGGTCCGGGTTGCAGACGCTTTCCACCAGGCGCCGTTCATCATCCGTGCGCTCGGTAGCCACCTCATGCCAGGGGCGACGGCAGTGCGGACATATCAGCTGAACCAGACGCTGGCTCAGCAGGCCAATGAACAGTTGCGGGTCGGCAATCATCCTGGCCTGTACCCCCTCCATCTCAAGACGTTCGAGGATGTTAATCGGGTCGTTCGCATGGATGGTGGTCAGCATCAGATGCCCGGTCATGGCGGCTTTTATTGCCGTAATGGCGGAATCGTGGTCGCGGATTTCACCGTTCAGGATCCCGTCGGGGTCAAGACGCAGTGCCGATTTGATGGAGTCCACCCAGCCCTGCGCGGTATCCATGACGGCGGTCTGAATGGCACCGGGAATACGCCCTTCCGGCGGGGATTCGATGGTGAACAGCCTGCGACGGGGCAGAAGAATACCGCCGGTATTGTTGAAGCCGTACTGTTCAAGGTATGCCGCAGAGGCGGTTCTCAGCGTGGTGGATTTTCCTGAACCTGTTGGTCCTGAGAGCGTGATAATACCTTCAGGGCGCTGCAGAATACGGCGCAGGGTGCGCTCCTGCTCAGGGTGGTAGCCCAGCATGCTGAAGGTCGGGATTTGCTGACTGTCATCCTTGATCAGACGGAGCACAGCATAGAGGCCGCCCACGCAGGGATAGTGGGAGTAGCGTGCACCAAACAGACCGGCCAGTTTCAGGTACTGCTCTGAAAGACGCGCATCCTGAGGCACCCCGGGATCAAACTGTGTGCCCTTGATGACGTCGGTCATGCCGGAATAGGTGGCCCCCAGTAATTCGAGACCTTCTTCTTTCCGGAGGATATCGAGCACTTCCAGTTCGCCGTGAACCCGGGCTTCCACATAGGTGAAGTCCGTGTTGTCTCGTCCCGGGGTCATATGAAGGTCTGAGGCACCAAGAGAGGCAGAATGGCGGATATAGCCGAGCATTTTCTGCTGTACCGGGTTAATGACGCTTTCATCACCGGCGGTTGTGGTGTCCTGTCTGAGGCGGGCTATCACATCCAGGGTGGTGAATTCAAAGTCTCCCACACGCCCCTGATGACGTGCGCGCAGGCGGGTCAGATATTCCTGGACGGCACGCAGATGTTTTTTTCCCTCCACGACCCTGACCCGCAGATGACCGGTTTTATCTGTGTCGATAGCCACATAATCCAGAATGTCATCCGGTGGCAGGTCTGCAGGATCCAACATAAGGCCTCCTTACGGGCAGCGGCGCCCGGAAAATATGTTTTCTGTTATTAAGCGAGGGAAATAATCAGTTCTTCTGCGGAGAGAATCTGGACATTTTCAGCACAGGCTTAACAGTGTAAAAATGATTACGCCTCCAAAAGCGAATAACAGGGGAATGTTTTTCTCCGGCTGTGTTGATCTCAGCGTTAATACCGGTGTGGCGAGAGCGTAAAAAATAATACCTGCGGTATAAATAAAATAAGGTGTGATGCCGGACAGATTACATACACTGGCGAATATCATAAGCATGACGGCAACTACCGATAAAATAATGGAAGTATTCTTCCATTCACCAGATGGTGTAAGTGAAATGATATCGCCATCCTGTTTATAGTTCGTGTTCAGCTTCAGGAAATGACGGATATCTTTCAGCGTGTTCAGTTTCTGCTGGATCTCTTCCACAAGTTCCTGTCTGTCGGTTTTTTCACGGAGCAGCTGGAATTTTGTCTCCCTCAGTACAGATATAATACGGTCCACCTGGCCGGGGGAGGGATAGTAATGATGTTCGAGCATCCACCGGATATCGGCGATTAACCGGTCAGTTACCGGTGTATTACCGTTGTTAATGAGAGGTGTTTCGTGCATCCACTGAAATATGCGGTAGATATGTTGCTTAACAAAAATAAAATCATCGGTGGTTTTATTCTCCAGCATGAGATATATCCCGTCGAGTGTTAATAATAAAACGTCCCGGGTGTGAGGTGATTTGTGATGTATTGTACGGAATATCATTTCTGCACTGTAATCGTTTACGCAGGTGATATATCACACCAGAGTAAATACAGCGGAATGAAGCTGTAGAGTGACCAGAAAAGCCCGACGGGATCTTTTGCCCACAGGTATAAGAATGTCAGTCCGGTGCACCATGCGCCGGCAAGTGCCGCGCATAATTCAGCGCCTCCGGAATTGCCGCTCTTCATCATATAACAGAGCGCGATCAGCAGTGGGATAATGAAGACGAGCGGCAGGACAAAGGATTCGGCTGCGGATATCCATTCCCGGTAAAGCCAGCGGTCGTTTAATCTGTCGGCATCATATTTCAGACAGTTGCTCAGGAACGCCAGATCGTTCATGAGGGGGGCGTCCTGGCCATACTGCGCCGCGAGGCGCATTCTGGCACCCCACAACCGGGCACTCAGGGCACGGAGTTGTGCCGGGGTGACCTGTTTTCCCCGACAAAGTTGTACCTGTAATTGTGTTGCCTCGTGGACAATATCTGTGTGGTTCACCCCATATTCTGCAGCGGCTGTTTCCAGGTCACGGATGATCAGGCTGAGCCAGGATATCAGTTCACTGATGTTCATTGTCGTTCATCCTTTTGTACGGACAGCCGCCTGTACTGGCGGCCGGTTTCATGGTCGCAGGGTTTTTCTGATGCCGGACTGCTCCAGTACCACACTGTCCGGTGTGATTTTCTCCACGAGATAAGGGGTTCCGGGGATGTTCTGGCCCGTCTTCACATCGGTGATGTGTCCACCCGAAAGTTCTATCCGGGCTCTCAGCTGAGGCTGTACACCAAATATTTCTGTCAGACGGGGGGATGTCGCCGTCGACGGGGCAGTCGGGATGGCGGACGTGCTTTCCTGCGGACGACCGGGCTCTGCGGGAATACCCTGCTCCAGCATGCGCAGTTCATGACGGATTTTCTCTCTCGCCAGCATGGCTTCATACAGGGCTGTTTCGTCCTGTATCCGCTCAATCTGCAGTTGCCGGGGACTCTGTTCCTCTGCGTTTCCGGTTGTGGCCATTGCCGTTGCCGGTAACAGCAGCGCTGAAACCAGAAGGGCTTTTGTTTTAGCGTGCATAATATTTACCTGTAAATTGATAGTGGAAACGACCGTTCTCCAGTTGTCGTGTGACAGAGATAAAACGGACAGAAGGCGCCTTCAGACGTTCAACCAGCTGGTATGCCGGGAGTAGCGTCTGTATCTGAAGGTCATACTCTTTCCACGGAGGCTGGATAATATTTCCGTTTTCATCGGTGACGCTGTTACTGACCTCCTGCCAGTCCAGCGTCAGTGGCATTGACTGAGCAAGCGTGGTCAGTTGTTCTTGCAGGACAGAGCTTTCCGGCAGAGCATCAACGTCGACGGGATGTTCAGGCAGGCGGAAGCTGACTGGCAGGCCAATGCCGCCGGTCTTTCCTTCCGGCATCACAATAAAGGGGCGGGTGCCCGTCATATCACTGATGCGCCGGATGAAGTCAGTCACTGTCGCGCCAGCTGTATTAGTGTACGAGGCGCGAAGATTGCCGCTGCCGCCGTCAGTTGAACATTCAGCCAGCGAATAACGCCATCCGGCGGCAGACAATGGCAGTGACGTCCATATGTCAGCACATCCCTGGATAAAGGCGTCGGTTTCGGGGAGTCCGGGCCAGGGGGGACTGATTCGTTCCTCTGTGGCCTGTCGGGCAGCTGCTGCCTGCGCGGCTTGTTCAGTCTTCCACCGTTCATAATACTGCCAGCCGTACCATGCAGCGCCGAGAAGGGCGATGATCAGCGAGACAGTGATGAACTGCGCTCCCCGGGATACCGGATTCAGGCGCGCGGCAGCCGGATGTTTACCAGAGCCGGTCAGGGTGGACAGCGGCAGGGCCTGATTCTGATCGCCTGCTGAAAATGCCACCGGTTCATAGCGTGTCCAGCCCTGCTCCGGTTCGGTGTTGATGGAAAGAAAGGTATCCCGGGCTTCCCGAACCTCTTCCCCGCTTCCCACCAGGTCACTGACGAGAACACCGTCGACAACGGAAACAAAGCTGTAGCGCGGTGTTTCTCCGGGTAACGTCAGTTCCGTGATGGCATAGCCGCCATGTTCAAGTAGTGGCAGGATCAGCAGGGCGAGGGAGAAGCACTGACGGGGTTTTCCGGGCAGTATGCGGCGACTGACAGTGGCCACCATGGTGTGGGTATCGGCATCTTCATTACTGAGATACTGACAGGCCAGGAAAAGGTCGGCTTTCTGTGCCCGGGCAAAGTCGCGGGCATGCCGGTACTGTGAGGGCAGTGTTTTCCATTCCAGACCGGCCAGAAACATATTCCGTCCTGCCGTCAGCGGAAATACCTGCCGCTCTGTCGGTGAAATATCCGTCACGATCGTCCTCCTTGTGAAAATCAGATGATATTGGGCGTGATCAGCACCACGAGAATGGTGTCGTCGTTTTCACTGTTGATCCCACCGCCAAGACCGAAGAATCCCGGCGTGCCTACACCCTGTTTTCCGCTGCGACGTCCTGACTGCTGGAAGCCACTGATAATGACCGTCTGCCCGGATTTCAGATCCACGGTCTGATTGATGGTTTTCAGATCCACATTCGGCAGCTGGGCTTTACTTCCACCGCTTTCATAATTCTCAATAACCGGTTTGTCGGAGAGACTCATGGAATAGAGCAACTGCAGTGTCTGTGAGTCCGGGAGAATGAACGGCAGAAGGGTCATGTTAAAACCGGTGGTGATGGTGGCCGCATTCAGGGAGGTGGATGAGCCGACATTGGCAGTGGTATCCGTCGTCACACTCTCGATGTAACTCTGCTGATTGGCGATCTGCATTGGCACCGGCGTCAGGTTTTTGGTGACGGCAGAGTGCTGGGTCACCACACTGACAACCCCCTGGGAAGACAATGCTTTCAGGAAGGCTTTTGAACCGGTGAGTTTACCGTCCACAATGGAAACACCACCTGTGATGGCATCACTGGCTGCACTGGTGAATGTGCTGCCGAGACTCAGTCCCAGCGTTCTGTCGCTGAAGACTGCGTTCCAGTCGATACCGGCCTGCTCATTGCGGGTTTTCCGGATACTCAGAATTTCCACATTCAGCACCACCTGACGTTTCATCTCTTCATTGCGTTTTTCAATGAATGCCCGGACCGTTTCCAGAACCTGTGGATTATCTGTGACGGTTATAAAGCCCGTGGACATGAACATGCGTCCGATACCCGGGGTCAGCATTGATGTGACCGCATTTTTCACATCCTGATACAGCGCAGACTTCATATCCACGGTGGTGGTCTGGGTATTGCTGGCATCACCGGAAATGGCATCTGATGCACTGCCTCCTGATGAGCCGTTTGAGGACATGGTGCCGCTGACCACAGTGGCGTTATAGGTCACCTGACTGTCCATATAGGTGATGGGGAAGGTCTGTGTCTCGAGATAATAGAAGATGATATGCGAGCCGTCATAGCGCCAGGATATACCGAGACGGGAGGAGACCGCATTCAGCAGGGTCGTCAGGCCGGAGGCATTCAGTTCAGACAGTGCTGCGGTATTTCCCGGCAGACGGGATGATGGCGTGTCAGATGCGCCAATGGCGGCAAGGGGAACCATGCCGCTTGCATCCGGTGGGGGTAACGCGCCCTGGATTTGTTGTGTGCTGCCGGTTGTGGATGTATTCAGGTATGTCAGTACATCAGGTGTGATCCGTACAGGAATATGGCAGCTTTCCGTGATCCGCTGAACCACCTGCTGAAGGGTGATGCTCTGACGGGTATGAATGACAATGGGACAACCGGGAACGGTTTTGCCGGTGTTTTTATCCATGACCGGACGGGGATTGATCCATTGTCGAGAGGATTCCTTAACAACCGGCGTCCGGGTTCTCAGATCAGACATCATTTCCCGTGCCCGTTGTTGTTCCGCAACGGCTTCCTTTCTTGTGCTCTCAAGCTGTCTGTAACTGGCACAGCCCTGTAACAGAGCGGCGGCAATCATAATGGCAAGAATTTTTTTATTCATGGGAGATCCGTGAGTTATTCAGATTCGTGACTAATTCATCCAGAGGATGACGTGATCGGGGATCACTGACGGAAGTGTGATGGAAAGCGCTCTGCCGGCAGTGTCCAGCAGCCGGCCGTTTTCCACCCTGCCGAGGAGGGCAGAGTCATGACTCTGTTCCCTGAGGGCGGCCATCAGGCCCGGGGTTTCTGTGGCCCAGACAAAAACACGTTGCTGGCTGATGATATGACTGACGGTATCCGTCCCGGGAAGCCCGAGCTGAGCGGATGTCAGCCGCCCTCCGGCTGTCCGTCGTTCCGGATTCTGATGCAGGTAATCATTGATGGCGTTCATATAACGAATGAACGTTGCTGCCTGTTGTGTGTTTTCTGCGGCCTGATGACGGTGTTCGCTGCGGGAGAGCTGACTGGTGAACCAGAAATTGCCGGTGGTCGTGATGACCATGATGAACACGATGAACCAGCCCATAAGGTTATTCCTGTGGACGATCTGTCACCCGCAGCAGACATTGTGCTGTGCTGGTCCGGGCATACAGCGGTTTTTCCACCGGGGTGTAGAGTGCAAATAGCTGTTCCAGCGCCTGGCGGAAACTGCCGGTGAAAACCAGAGGAGCATCGATGCTGTAGTTGACAGGTGTTTCCCAGCGCAGTGTCCATGTGCCGTGCGGGCATTTTTCGGATGATGTCCAGCGGGCCAGTCCGTCTTTCAGGGTGGTCCCCTTTTCCATTTTCCACTGCCGTGGCGGTATGACCTTCTGCGGTGGTGTCACTACCGGTTTCGTGGCCACCGGGGCTGGCGTGGTTGTTCTGCTCTCTGGTGTTCCGGATGTCCCGGTGGTGGTCTGAGCCCGGGATACGCTGACGGCAGGTGGTACCTGTGCCTGGTCTGCCGCTGTTCCGGTTGTGCTCCTGAACGGATTACGTGGTGTGTCCGCTGTTTTCTGTGAACCCTGCGGTGTCGTGACGTCGACCGGCGGTGTTGCAGAGGTCGTGACAGTCAGTATTTTCCTGTTCCAGTCCATATGTCCGTAAAGCTGCTGGCCGGCCAGCAGCGCATTCAGTGCCCGGTGCCACTGGTCATTAACGGACCAGGAAGGGAGGCGTTTGTTCAGTGCCGGTGTGGCGGCATTCTGCTGGCGGAACTGCCAGCCGGTTGGCAGCAGCTGGCGTATCCAGTCACTGACGGTGCGCTGACGTGCTTCACGTAAATAAACGACGGATGAGGGACCGGGCTTACCGGTCATAACCAGTGCAGACAGCGGTGTGGCCTGAAGAAGCGGGCGGGGAGGCAGTGCGGTACTCTGGCTGCTGACAGTGGTTGAGGGTGTCGCCGTTGTTGTCGGACGGGGCGGTGTCACAGGGCGGGTCACCGGTGGCGGAAGCAGACGTTTTTGCGTATGGGTGATAATGGCAGCACTTTCGCGAATTTGTCCGTCGACGAACACCAGAGCCGGAGGCGTGGTATCCGGAACAGGCGTGGCATTAAATGCCGTACAGCCGCTGAGTAATGACGGCAGAAGGAGTGTCAGTGATTTCTTTTGCATAGAATATAATCCGGTATATTACGGGTTACGGTATAAGACAGGTGGCGGGTAACTGGCCTTCAGATGAATATCATTTCATCGGGTTATTGATGATGAACCTTAAAAATCACAGAGGTGATGCATGATAAAGGAGAACGATATATTATTCTGGGTGTGGATTCTTCTTTTTGATGTCGCGGTTGTATTTTCGCTGGGTAATGTTATCTGGTGATTATGGGTTCAGTGACATATGGAAAAAGATAAGTGCGAACATTGATACTGAAGAATAATATATCCAGGAATAGAAAAACATGAATTTCGGAGATGGTTTCTTCTGTCTCCTGTTTTTCAGGGGAGTCTGTGGGTCAAATGTTATCAGCGTCATTAAAGGATACCCTTTCATAAGAATAAAAATATAGACGCATAAATGAGCGTAAAGAGGTAACCTGTCCTGCCAGAACAGAATCATCATGATGACGGCAAGATGAAATGTCGTTACATTGATATAATAAAACCAGCTGTATTTACGCAGATACTGTTGGATATTCACGCTGTCAGCATGCGGTTCTGGTGAACAATTTATGCAAAAACAGAAGAAAGAAATGATGATGAACACGGTCAGAGTGACCGGTAATACAGTCACAAGCAGAAAGAGTATGGACATAAAAATCTCCGTCAGGATAGTGTGATTATTCCTTTATGGTTCCATAACCCGGCGTAGCTCCGTCGACTGGTTATAATTTTATCCGGGACCTGGCTTTAAGGGGTAATGCCACCTCTTTCCATTCACTACAGCTTCCGGGGATACGCTCTTTGCGTTGTATTATACGGGAGTTCTGACACACAATAATTAAGCCATTGTCTGCCGTCTGAAATGGCATTATAGCGATGTTTATATCTTCTGTTGCAGGAATATAACTGACTTTCTTTTCACATGTATTGGTGTATATGACAACTCTGAATTTTTCTGCGGACATTTTCAATCCTCTTTTAAGCCAGAATATCCCGTGAGGGCATTCTTTGTGAAAAAGATGCCGGAAAAATTCCGGCACGGGGATTAAACCTGTTGTGGTTCTGAGTTATCCGGAGTGGTTACCGGTTCGCTGACATCCGGAACCTTTTCCGGGGCAGGCATGACCAGTGGACGTGTCAGGGCTGTAAGTCCTTCACCGGATAAACCCACCTCTTTCAGCAGGGAGTCGATGAGCGGAGCCTGTGTACGGTAAGCCAGAGCGGCGGTTACTGCCTGTTCAGCGAGATTTCCGCCACTTATGTCGGTTGTTGCTGTTTTACCGCGGGTAACACCGCCATTCAGACCATCCACCTGAATGATTTTAATACCGTCAATGGATTTCATTGGTTCTGTGGACTTCTCTATGACGGCAGGTAATGCATCCAGCAGGGCAAGACGGAAGCGGAGGCTGGTCTGCTCATCCGAAAGCACGTTAATGGCATCGTTCAGTGCGCGCTGTGCTTCTGCTTCTGCCAGACCTTTCTGACGGGTGGCCTCCGCCAGTTCAATAATTGCTGCTGCCTGGAGTTCGGCTGCTTCTTTTTCAGCCTGTGCGCGAACCGTCAGTTCAACCGCTTTCGTTTCAGCTTCCTGAGCAGCAGCAATCAGGGCAACCTGTTTGGTACGGTCGGCCTCCGCAGTCTGGCGGGTGGTTTCCACATCCTGCTGGGCCTGTACGGCCTCAGCCAGTGCTTTACTTGCCCGGGCTTCTGCCTGTGACTGCTCTTCCGATTTTGCCGCCACGGCAATGGCTCTGGCCTGGCTGGCGATTTCGGTTGCCTGCTGTTGTTCAATTTCCCGTATGGCCACTTCCCGTTCGGCTTCGACCTGGCGGGTACGCACTATCTGCTGTCGTTCGATTTCGGCTTCCTCTATCTTACGTTCAGCCAGAATTCGCGCGGATTCTGCTTCACGACGTCGTTCAGCTTCAATAGCAGCAATACTGGCACTCTGCTCTGCCGTACGGGTTTTTACCCGTTGTTGTTGCTCCAGAGTCATGAAGGCTTCCTGCTGTTCAATCTCCAGACGTCGGGAGAGTGCATCCCGGTTTTTTTCCCTGATGGCCACTTCAACATCCTGCTCAACTTCGTTGCGTTCGCGGCGACGACGTTCTGTTTCCTGGGTCAGAAGGGTCAGGCCTTCAGCATCAAAGGCATTGTCAGGATTAAAATGTACCCGTGCAGTCTGGTTGAAACTTGTCAGCGACACACTTTCAAGCTCCAGACCGTTTTTGGATAAGTCTTCCGCAACGGTGTTCTGCACACCCTGAACAAAGTTCTCGCGGGCATCCTGTAAATCCTGCATGCTCATTCTGGCCGCCGTGGCCCGTAGGGCATCAACAAATTTATCCTCGACCAGACTACGCAGATCTTCAGGTGTGAGCGTGCGTTGTCCCAGCGTCTGGGCTGCAGTGGATATTCCTTCGGCTGATGGTTTTACCCGAAGAAAAAAGGCAACGGCAACATCAACACGCATGCGGTCGCGGGTTATGAGACTTTCAGCCGCTGCACGACTGACTTCCAGCTTCAGGGTGTTCATGTTGACGGGAATTGTTTCGTGAAAAATGGGCATAACAATTGCACCGCCACTCATTACCACTTTTTGGCCTCCCAGACCTGTGCGGACAAAGGCCTGCTCTGCCGATGCCCGGCGGTACAGGCGGGCAAATATCAGCCCGATAACGAACAGGGTGAGGACCAGCGCTATAACGGTAAACAACCATCCCGGAAGATTAAACATAGTGAGAACCTCTGTATATGTCGGGATTAAAGAACATCCGGCCAGGGATTCAGTTCGCCCAGCCAGCGGGAACCGGAAAGACGGCAGACAATAATCACTTTGTCTCCTCGTCTGAATTCTTTCCCGGCCTCCGGCTCCAGCAACAGGTAATGAACCTGCCCGAAGCGGTCTGTGAAGCGACCTTCACAGGGGGAACCCGCCACTGCGTGATAACCGGTGATGGTGGCCATACAGCCGATGAATGCCTCCTCGGTGAGCGCCGTTGTTTCATCACGGGGTAACCAGGGGGCAATCAGTCTGCCGGTGCGGTGTACGAGAGGACATGTCAGCAGCAGGCAAAGTGGTGTAAGGAGAATGTTCGGGGCAGGAGCCTGCAGCAGATGAATAATAAGACCCTGCAGGAGAATGCCGGATATACCAAAAAAACCTGCCAGCATACAGAGGACGATCAGCAGGGGGATCCGTCCGATGTTCAGCCAGTCCAGCGCCTCTCCTGTCAGCCCCTCAGGTAAATCAGGTGTATCCATAGCTGAAGAGAGGGAGTGTCCGCAGAGCAGGGCGATAAGTTCAGCGATACCAGTAAGCAGAACAAAAGTCAGGGCTGCCAGATAGGGTGCGTTATACGCGGTAAGTAACGCCAGTGTCATTTTTCCTCCTGTGGCAGGTCAGTCAAACAACATTATGGCGTGAAGCTTCCGCTTCTTTAATTGTCAGAAGAAGCATATCGTCAGTCATCAGAAGACAAGGGGATGTCTGCAGGAGGGGATGATAACAACAGAAGCCTCACGCCGGAATGCGCTTTATGACAACCGGAGAGGACGGATAATCAAAAATGGGACATCCACATCAGCAAACCGCGATTTGCGAAAAAAAGTCAGCGGAGAGTGGCTGCCGTTGTGGCTGTCCCGGTATTTCAGTGTAACAGGTGATTGCTGTGATCTATGCCCCATTCGGCTTTCGGTAAACCTGAATGCCCCACATGAAGAATGCGTGACAGCATGTTTCTGCCGCTGCCGTTCAGGCTGCATTCGCGTCCGTGCGCGAGTATAAAACCTTCATCCCGGAATATATCTTCCACTTCTGAAGATTCGAGGGATGCCGGATGAATTAATGAAAATGCCACCGGTCTGAGCATTCTGCCCGTGGTGGAAAAGGTGTCTCTGGTACTGTTCAGCTGCAGGATATGACGTTTACCTGTTTGCGCACGGGAAAGTGTCTCACTCAGCAGCTGGTCGTTCCATGCGCACGTGCCAATCTGCCATCCCAGACTTCTGCACGCGGAAAGAGCCGAGCGGAAGCGGTACAGGTCGTATAATGCTGCGTTATTGCCACTTTCCAGCAGTGATTTCAGCGTATTTGCTACCGGTATGTCCGTATTGGTGGCCAGCAGTTTTCGCAGAGTCGTAAACTCTTCTGCCATTCCTCTGAACTCGCGCATCTGACGGGCAGTGTCAAGCCAGTTCAGCAGGTAACGCCGGCGACGCCGTTCGTTGTTTATGTTGTCCGGGGCGGTGGAGAGTGCTTCGAGCATATTCTCCAGTAACAGAATGACAGGGTTTTCCTGGGATAGAATGGTCATAAAGGCGTCCTGAAAAAATGCCCGACAGCCGCTCTCCGTACACCCTCAGGTGTCACCGGTGCCGGGCATTGTGGAAACAGAAGGGAAAAAAATCCCGGCCATAAAGGCCGGGAAAAGTCGTCAAATTAAGACAGCAATTTTCATGTCAACGCTCCGTCATCAGATACCAGGTGCAGGAGCAGGGCGATCCTCGACTCCGGCAGAGGCTGTGCATCAAGCCGGAGGAGGTACTGGTAACGCGCTTTTGTCAGCCAGAGGGTGGAGGCAGCATCCAGCTCCTCCCTGGCTGCCGGATTGAGCGCAGGATCCGGGTACACTTTCATTAAAGACTGAACGATATCCTCCCTGACGGTTTTGATTTCACCGGCCATTTTCACGAAGCCCAGAAAGGCACTGTGACGGCGCAGGTGAGTGAAAGCGTGGCGTTCGGGGTCTGCTTTCAGAAAGAAGTAACCGGGAAACACGGCGTGTATATGACGACGGTAACCACAGACTTTATCCGTGCGGCGGACCTTTTTCAGTATCAGGGGTGTCCAGGGAAGGACGTGTTGTTCGGAAAGCCAGGAAAAGAGATGTTCGCGGTTTTTGCCGGCAGGGATGTACTGTGCCAGATACCAGTTGCGTTGATGTAATTCACTGATATTCAAAATCCGGAACGCTCCGCGAAAATCGATCCCCGCAGGGGGGCTTCGATGTTGTTGTGAACGGCGAATACATAAAGCATGTGTCGGAAACAGCGGCTGACCCTCGTTCAGCCCGGCCTGCAGTTCTGACAGGCACATGATTTACGCACTCTTGTAAGCCTTGTGGACGGTTTCGAGGCGGGCGAAAACCGACAACTCCTGCAAACAGGATTAATGGCTGGAAAATATATTACATAAGGATGTATCTGTGGCAAGAGTTAATATAAGTAGTTGAATAGATCGTTATATTTGATAAATTAGCATATCATGCTGATTTGTGTGCAGTGTCTGGAGGATTAGATCGTTTAAAAATTTTAGGCGATCTCTTCTACTAAAAATGATGAAAAAAACAGCATAAAAGATCGTTTGTGAAATTGTTCATTTTTTGACACAGTTCAAAAAAACGACGCTTTTTAGGGGGTTAAAGAGGGCAACTGTAACCCTGAGAAATCGTGTCGGCTTTTCAAAGCGGTGGAAAAGGGGTATATTGCGGATCGTTATTCAGTGGTTTTTGGGATCCTCGCGGTCCGGAAAGCCAGAAAACGGCAGAATGCGCCATAAGGCATTCAGGATGTATGGCAGAAACGACGGCGGTTGGCCGGGGCCGGAAGGCTGAAAAAAGTTTCAGAAGACCATAAAGGAAAACCCCCATAATCTTCTTCTCGAACTTGGCGGAACGTAGAGAAGATTATGGGGGCCTCACAGAATACGGGATAAGTATATATGAAACCGTACCAGAGATTCAACCCTTCGCAGTGCATTAACGCACGGCATTCTGTTTCCGCCATAAGCGACAGCTTGTGGCGGCCCTGAACCAGACCTCATTTACTGAAAGCACATACCGTCAGGTAAAGAACCCGAATCCGGTCTTCACACCCCGTGAAGATGCCGGGACGCTGAAGTTCTGCGAAAAACTGATGGAAAAGGCGGTGGGTTTCACTTCCCGTTTCGATTTCGCCGCGCATGTGGCGTATGCCCGTTCGCGCGGCCTGCGCCGGCGTATGCCGCCGGTGCTGCGCCGCCGGGCGATTGATGCGCTGCTGCAGGGGCTGTGTTTCCACTATGACCCGCTGGCCAACCGCGTGCAGTGCTCCATCACCACGCTGGCCATTGAGTGCGGACTGGCGACGGAGTCTGAGGCCGGGAAACTCTCCATCACCCGTGCCACCCGTGCCCTGAAGTTCCTGTCTGAGCTGGGGCTGATAACCTACCAGACGGAATACGACCCGACAATTGGCTGTAACATCCCGACCGACATCACGTTCACGCCGGCACTGTTTGACTCACTTGATATCTCAGAAGAGGCAGTGGCTTCCGCACGCCGCAGCCGCGTGGAATGGGAAAACAGGCTGCGCAAAAAGCAGGGGATGGATGCGCTGGGTATGGATGAACTGATAGCGAGGGCCTGGCGTTTTGTGCGCGAGCGTTTCCGCAGTTATCAGGCAGAGCTTAAGTCCCACGGCATGAAACGTGCCCGTGCGCGCCGCGATGCAGGCAGGACCCGTCAGGACATTGTCACCCTGGTGAAACGGCAGCTGACACGTGAAATCGCGGAAGGGCGTTTCCGCGGAAGCCTGGAGGCCGTGAAGCGCGAAATCGACCGTCGCGTGAAGGAACGCATGATAATGTCGCGGAACAACAACTACACACGGCTGGCCACTGCCTCACCCTGAGTTTGACCTCATCTGAATAATCCGGCCTGCGCCGGAGGCTTCCGCACGTCTGAAGCCCGGCGACGCACAAAAAAGCAGCACAGCCCACAAAAAACAGCCTCATTATCTGCCTTCCGGCTCGCCTTGCTCCCCCTGTTTTTCACGCAAAACAGGTATCACAGACGGGGAATTCTGTTTATCCACATTTAACTGCAAGGGACTTCTCCGTAAGGTTACAACCGTTCATGCTATAAAGCGCCAGCCGCAGGCGTTACAGGGTGCAATGTTTCTTTTAAACCCCAGTACTGTATTTCCTTTAAACTACTTAATTACTTCCATTTAAAAAAAAGACCTATTCAGTGCCTGTCCTGTGGACAGACAAATATGCACCTCCCACGCTGACGCGCGGGCCCCGAACCTCACCGTTCTGGAACCACAACAAAAAAACATCAGAAATAAAAACACCACACAAACGCAGCACCGTACCCACCCCTCATAACTGAAAAGCGAGGCCGCCCCCGCCCGAAGGGCGGGAACAACATCGCTTTTAATTATGAATGTTGTAACTACACAGCATCATCGCTGCCAGTCTTCTGGCTGGAAGTTCTCAGTACACGCTCGTAAGCGGCCCTAACGGCCCGCTAACGCGGAGATACGCCCCGACTTCGGGTAAACCCTCGTCGGGACCACTCCGACCGCGCACAGAAGCTCTATCATGGCTGAAAGCGGGTATGGCTTAGCAGGATGGGAATGGGATAGGCAAAACCTTTCAATACGTACCGGCTTACGCCGGGCTCCGGCGGTTTTACTCCTGTGCCATATGTAGCCACATCATGCCGCCTTCCATGCCGCTGGCGCGGCATATACCGGCAGTACAGCTATCTGTGTTTGATAGTATTTAAAGCGACGTTTTTTTCTTGAACCTGTGTCACTTATAAGAGACAATATACACAGGTTAAGGGAATGAGGGCGGCAAGATGCCTTACACGGCGAAACGATATCAGACAGAAAACGGTGAGATCCCATACACCGACTGGATGAAAAAATTAAGACGCAAAGACCAGGCCGCAGCGTTAAAGGTGGATTCCAGAATTGCCCGCGCTATGAGCGGAAATTTCGGAGATCATAAATTTGAAAGGGACGGTGTCTGGGAATTACGGATTGATTACGGTCCTGGTTACAGGGTTTATTATTCAATCGAAGATGGCGAAATAATTCTTCTGCTCATTGGCGGGAATAAAAAAACTCAGACAGCCGATTTAGATAAAGCCGTTAGTTATCTGCAAGATTTTAAAAAGAGGTCAAAAAAATGACAGCCACCAAAAATGTGAAGGCGCAGAAAAATGGTTATCCGGCATCCGTTGATCACAATGCCGCCATGATTGAAGAATTGCGCGCAGATCCTGATTATGCAAACGCTTATCTTGCTAATGCCCTGGAAGAAATAAACGAGCCTGGTGGTTTAGGCGGTTTTCTTGTTGCGCTACGTCAGGTCATCGAGGCGCGAGGGGGGATTTCCGAAGCTGCCAGGAAATCTGGCCTTGCCCGTCAGAGTATTTACCGCGCATTATCCCCGAACGGGAATCCGACCATCACAACACTTGCACAACTTACATCAGTAGCCGGATTACAGTTCACTCTCAGTAAATCCAGCCACTAATCTCTCCGGTTCCCCCTGAGCGGGGGAATTTCACTGGCACTTATTGCGGGGAACAAAACCATCGGACGGGGGAAACATCTGTATTTCTGTGTGTCCTGGTGTAATACGGTGGATTTGTGTGTGTCTGGAAGCTTAATGCTAATGTATGCGTACATTAGCATTAAGCCTGTTTTCCCGTCGTGTCGGGGTCAGTCTGGGAAACGTACAATATTGTGTGTTTCTTGCTGTAGGGGAACGAGGTAACGTTTACACACTCGCGAGTGAGCGGATGAAATAATATCTCATTCAGTACTCTTTTTATCTGCTGCCGTTTTTTCCGGTGATTTTTTTTCTGCATACAGAAAAAAAGCCTGCCCGGAGGGCAGGCATGAAAGACAATCGCACAGTCAGTGTTGAAATTAATGATGTCACGCATTTTCCCGGCGGATACACAAACCATCCCGGCCAGTACCGGCGGCATCGTAATCAACGTCTGCGGGCTGTGCAATGCTCTTTTTGCTGATTTAAGATAAAGTTATTACAGCCCCTGACGGAGACGAAAACAACGGCAGACAATATACGGGAAATATAATCAGACCGTTTTAATATTATTTCCAGGAACGCGACGAAGTCAGGCAGATTTATATATTTCTGGCCGGGCTGACATTCCGGATTGGTGTATATAATAATACGTTTGTGATATATTTATAATCGGTTTTATTATGTTGCCGGGGTATTTATGGCCAGGAATCAGGAAAAGAAAACGCCCGTCATTGTGGTGAAAAAACGTCGCGTTATTTCACCTCCTGTCGTCGATAAAACAGAGACTGTCATTCCGCCTGTACCGGAAGTGGCGGTACCACCGGCAGCTGCTGATGCGCAGCTGCCAGCCCCCATCCCGGATGCGTCTCCTGCGCCTGCTGCCGTCGGAAAGAAAAGGAAAGGAAGACCACCACGCAGGCTCCTCAGAGAGCACTGGACACGGGAGTTCACGTATAGGAAATTGAAAAACCAGTCGATACCATTGTCCACGCCTTATGCCACGTGAGCCTTTCTGCTTTTCCCACCACTCCGGTGGTTTCCCTCTCTGTATGGTCGATTTTTATACCGTAACAGGCTGTTTTTTATACTTTCACCGATTCCCGGGCACACTTAGCCTGTGTCAGGCCGGCATATACCTCAGTAGACTGATATCCCGCGCGTTTTTCTTCAGCCCTGATACATTCAGCCCCGCAATGGCCCGGCGGTATACCATCCGGCAGCCACACAGCACGCATTCGAACGGGTCACGACTCAGGAACTGTTTCACCATTTGTGCATAGCACACTTTCGCCACTGGTTCCGGTTTATCCATCCCCAGTGCACGGTACACCTGCGGCAGCTTCTCTCCACACACACGGTTGGCAAGGAACCCGAAGTACCTCACCATCTTAAAAAACTTCTCCGGGATGTGCTGTTTCAGCCTCGCGACCAGCTCACGCTGTGTCAGCGTTTCCGTCGCCGTTTCTCCCGTTTTGTGGTCCAGGTAACGGAAGCTCAGGCTTGCCCCTCCGTTGTAATGAGCCAGTCGGGAAGCCGCTATTGGTGGCTTCTTCAGATAACGACCCAGGTAGCGTGCCGTATTCCGCCCTCCGGCTGTCTTCTTCGACATGTACACATGCCAGTATTTTCCGCCGGATTTCAGCACCAGGCTTCTCCACTGTGATTCCGTCGTGATATGTGACAACGACTCCGGCATTGCCATCCCCTCTGACCACGCTTTCAGAAGCAGCTGCCGCATATTCCACATCCACCGTGAACGCATCGCGTCTTTCAGGAAGCTCAGCTTTTTCCACTGACCATGCTTATTCAGACCTCCACAGGTTACAGACACATGTACATGCGGATGCCAGTTGAGACGACGGCCATACGTGTGGATGGCGCAGAAGATACCGGGTTCCAGCCCCCGTTTTCGGGCGGCATACAGCAGATTCTCCACCGCCAGACGGCACACGTCATTCAGCAGCCAGCGGTTGCTTTCGAACACCGGCCACAGCGTGTCCGGCAGGGTGAAGACCAGATGTACCCAGTCGCAGTCAGGAAGACGATTCAGCTGTGTTGCTGTCCACAGGTCTGTGGCCTTCTTTCCGCAGGACGGGCAGGCACGGCTGCCGCATGAGTTGGTCAGGTACTTTACGTGCTGACAGTCCGGGTTATCACACCCGAACTCTTTTACACCCAGTATCCGTGTGCCGCAGGCCAGCATTTTGGTGACGGCTTCAACCTCGATATCGCGCAGACCGCCCGCATCCAGGAAGGACGTCCAGCACTGGTTGGCTGTGAACAGACGTTTCAGAGGGCGGGGAGTAAAACCGGACAACATGAGGATGGATTAAACCCCGGTATCCTGTAGCAGGGTAAGGGCTGCTGTATCGCCACGGCGCTTCAGGATGGAGGTCGTCACCATCGCAGGTGGTGGGTCCATGGGTTTGAGCATTTTCATCCAGTCCCATTCTCGTTGTGAGAGCTTCTCAGCACCAACAGAGAGCAGAACTGTATCGATACTTTTGCGGGTCAACATAAGGGGATGAGTCCTTAATAAAACAGGTCCTCAGAGCATACATATTCTGCGGGGCGTGCGGCAACAACAGGACGAACCGGGGCGGTTTTCAATTTGCAGCCGCCAGGCTGCCGTGGTTCACCGACCAGTGCATGGAAAAGGTCAAGGCAATTTTCCCGCATCTTCGCGCTGAAGGCGGCGGTTTTCTGCCTCTCAGGGTCGGTATCTCCCGCGATATTACTGCCTGGCTGGCTGAGCACCCTGAAGCCGGACTCACCCGGGATGAATGGGACTGTGCCGTATCCTGTATCACCTCCCGGCGTGTCTATCTGTTGCGTACCGCTGTCACCGGTGCCACCCGCTATGACCTCGATGGTAAGCCTGCCGGGCAGGTTTCTGAGGATGAGGCAAAAAATGCTCAGCGCTGGCTGGCCATCCGGGACCGCCGGTGGGAGAAAAAACAGGCCGCTCTGGCCGGGGCAACAGGCGGGGAGAATACGACCGCAAAATGACTCAGCTCCCGGCCGGGCAAGCCCGTCACTCTCCGACCGCCGAACCGCAGGTTGTCATTGACTGGCTGGCCAGAAGCTGGGGCTGGTTGCCCGCGCCATGCTGTTACTGTTTACGGTGCTGATTCCCTTCGCCGTAAATTTGACAATCTCCGCGCCCGGGGTGCGGAGATTGTCGCTCGTTATATGGTTTGAATGCCTGTTTTTGCTGTTTCATTTCATTTATCAAAAAATCAGTAAATGCTCTTACTTTGGGGGACAATTGCCTGTTAGTCGGCCACATTATCATTAAGTCTCCAAAAGGGGCCATGAACTCGGTCAACACGGGATATAATTCACGTGATTCTAATGCATCATGAGCAACATATATGGGAAGGTGGGCCAGACCTAACCCATTTACTGCTGCATATAACCCCGCGTATGTGTTATTGAAAATGAAGTTTTGAGGTAGTGTTATATTTTTATATGGTGGAATGAATGACCATGGAGCGATCTTTCCATTAGATGGATATTTAAAATGAATACAGCTATGTTCTGATAATTCCGATGGGATTTGTGGAGCGCCATATCTGTCTAAATAGGAGTAACTACCACATACAACGAAATGTTGCTTCCCTATATATCTGCTTACTAACCTTGAGTCTACGGGATTACCGCTTCTTATTGCTATATCTATACCTTCTTTTATGATATCCACAACATGGTCTTCAAAGTCAATATCTAAATGGATTTCAGGATATAATAAATTAAACTTTGATATTAACGGCATTAATAGTTTATGCCCAAATATATGAGGTGCTGTGATGTGCAAGGTTCCCCTGGGAGTACACATATTTGATGAAATGATTTCTTTTGCACTATATAGTTCATCTAATATTAAACAGCATCGTTCATAAAACAAGAAACCATTTTCTGTTAAACTAATACTTCTTGTTGTTCTATGGAAAAGTCTTGTTCCAAGTTCATCTTCCAGCTTTGATATACTTTTTGCAATAGCGGAGGGAGATAGCCCAAGAACTCTGGCAGCTTGTGCGTAGCTATTATGTTTTACCGCATATACAAATGCGGTTATACCTTGGAAACCCTTCATGATAACTAATATCTGGATTAGTGAAAAAGAGTCATGATTATAATGACTGAATTTGATATTTACAATGGGGGGAGGGGTAATAAAATCAAATCGCCAGTAATATGATTTCTCTGTAAATAGTAATGGTAGGTATATTTATGAGTTACATGCCCAAGAAAATTGAAGGGGCTTCTGTTGATGAGCTTGTGCTAAAAGGGGTTAAGCATATTATTAATAATGGCGAGAGAATATCCTCAAGAGCTGGAGGGGCTATTCAGGATTACGGAGTTATATATGTTTTGTCCGATCCCCTAAACAGAGTTCATTCCTTGAGAAACGGAGCTATGAGGTATTTTGCAAGAGAGTTGATTGCCTATTTTTCAGGGAGTCTAAAGGTTGAGGATGGATTGGCTAAGGCATCAAAGTTTTGGGCATCGCTTGCAGATGAGAACGGGAATATAAACTCAAACTATGGATACTATGTGTTCCATGAGAAAATAGATAAATATACAAATCAATATAATTGGGCTAAATGTGTCTTGTTAAAAAACAAAGATACCAGACGAGCCATAATCAATATAAATCAGGTTCGTCATAAGTCTGACACGAAAGATTTTCCCTGTACTGTAAGTATTCAGTTTTATATTAAAGATAATGAGTTGTACTGCGAAACTAATTCTCGAAGCACAGATATTATAACAGGATTGCCATATGATATGGGATTTTTTTCGTTTGTTCATGAGTTAATGTGGAAAGATCTTATCGAGAATGGATTGGAAGATTTGAAACTTGGACCAACTATAATGAAAACAACATTTACTCAGATTTATGATAAAACAATAAATAAAGCATATGAAATTCTGAATAATGAATGTAATGATCTTAATGTTATAAATATGCCAAGTGTAATATCTGCTCAGGATACTTTAAATGATATAATGTCAGGAAGTTCGAAAACGGATGTTGTTAAGTGGATATATAAATATGCAGAGTAAAAAGAAAATATTCTTAACATCAAACAATCCAGCTAAAGTAGAAGCTGTCAAAATAGTTTGTTCTAAATTATTTGATGTTTTTTCTATCAAGCATGAGGATATAGCGTCAGGTGTTAGTGATACTCCATTTACAGATGATGAGGCTATTTTAGGATGTTATACAAGAATTAATTCATCTGAGCATAATTTAAGTGAGCATGTGGATTACATTATTGCATTAGAAGGATTGATAGAGAAAAAATCATTTGGACAATTTGTTTATGGATGGGCTGTTATAAAGGAAATGGAAAGTTCGAGTTTTTTTTATGGATGTAGTGGGAAAGTTTATTTGCCAAATCGTGTTATGCAAAAGATGTCTTCCCAGAAAAGATTGTCTGATGTTGTTCTTGAGTTGTATCCAGGAACAAGTGCTGATGAGTTAAAGTTGATAGGAACGAATGGTGTATTGACCGGTGGACTATATACGAGAGCGATGGAGTTCGAGACAGCTTTATTGTGTGCTTTCGGTTCTATGATGACAAGTAAAGTTTAAAAAAAAGGTGATATTATGTTATTTAAAAAAGTAAATTTTCTTGATCATCATGATATGAGCTTTAGAAGAGGTGATATCCGTGTGATGGGTAATATGATCGTACAAATAGATGATGATCTGCAACCTATTGGAGATGAAGAGTTTGTTACATTGGATCATATGATTGTTTTACCTGGGATTGTAAATGCACATCTACATCCAAGTAAGGAGATATATGGATGTTTATATGAATCAATGAACATAAATGATGTTCTTAACTCTGTTCATAAAAACAATAAAATGGAAACATCTGATGTGCAGTTTTTGTCTTCAACTAAAGCGTTAGTAAATGCATTAAAGAAAGGTGTTACAACATTAGGGTTATTTACTAGTAGAGTTGATAGCGATTATGTTGCTGCTAAATGTGTTGGTGGGCGTTATGTTATAAATTTTTGTCAGAGTAATTACTGGTGCGCTGATGGTGTTCCTCCTGAAAGAATAGAGATCAGAGATATTATTAAAAACTACGATTTATATAGTAAACAAAAAAATGATTCTAAGATAATATTCTCAGCTGCAACAGCTTCTGAGTTATCTGCTGATGACCAATTGATCAAAAAATGTCATGATTATGCAGCAAGTAACAATTCAAGGTTTTTTATCCACATACATGAAGGTGCTGAACAGGTTGCAAAACATAAATTACATTTTAATGAAAGTGGCATTAGTCGATTGTTTAGACTAGGGGTTTTAGATGAATATACAACTCTAATCCATGCAACTCATCTCTTGGATAGTGATCTTGATATTATTACCAGATCTCACTGTAATATAATTCATTGCCCTGTGAGTAATAGCTTTGTTACAGCGGGAACAATGCCATTAAGAAAAATGATATCAGTAAATAGATTTGTTGGATTGGGTACTGATGCAGCTATGGTTAATCCAGTTAATGACATTACATTTGATGCACTTTTTGCTCTATATCATCATGGTGACAGAAATTCTAACTTGAAAGTATCTGCCAGTGAAATAATAAATATGATCACATTTAAAGGAGCTGGAGCATTAGGATTGGATAATATAGGACTAATTAAAGCTGGTTATAAAGCAGATCTTATTTTTTTTGACTTGGAGAATATTGATGGCGATTATATAAATACGCCCGTATCTATATTGAAAATGTTGCATAAAGAAACACCTATACATGTAATGGTTGATGGCAAGTTTATTATATACGAACATATGTTCGTGAATTGTAATTTTAATGATGAGCTTGAAAAATACGCTTCTTTAAAAAAAGAGATTGTGAAATGAAAAATGTTGCATTTATTTTTTCAGGGAGAGGTAGTCTCGTTACAACTGTTTTGGATGCTATTAGAGATAGTAAGACACAATCCAGATTATCCTTAATGATTACAAATAATGTCGAGTTTGATGAGAAATTTACCCCTAAGGGTGTTGATTTAGTTGTTTTAGACCGGAATGAGTATGTGAAAAGGAATGATTTTGAGAAAAAGATAATATTTGAGTTGAAAAAAAGAAATATTAGCTTAGTTATTCTTGGAGGTTTTAAATTCATTTTTTCAGAAAAATATGTTGATCTTTTTGGAAACATTACAATAAATACACATCCATCATTACTTCCTGCTTTTCCTGGAGATAAGGCGCAACAAAGGGCTTTAGCTAAAGGAGTTATATATACTGGTGCAACAATTCATTTTATAAATGAGCATGTTGATGATGGACCTATTATTGACCAAGAGGTTGTCAGGGTTGAAGAGGGTATGACGGAGTATGAGCTAAAGGAACAAATTATTGAAGTTGAAAAGATAATGATTTACAGATCTGTTAAGGCATTTCTCGACGGAAGATTATATTTAAAAAACAATCAGGTTATATATGGGGTTGATGATGTATAAGATCAAAAATGATATACTTGCAGCTAGTTGTGTTGCCAGTATTCTGTTTGTGGCTATTATATGTTTAGGATTGTCACTGGCAATATTACCCTTGTTTGTGAATAAAATATTACACTTGTCGCCTTTATTCGTTGGAGGAGTTATCTCTGTTGAGTCGATCTCTACATTGTTATCAAGAGCATCTTCTGGACGGTATTCAGATAAAAATGGCCCCAAAAAAGGAATGATTGCTGGTCTTACATTGATTGTTTTATCTGGTGTTCTTGTTTGTATATCTTTTGTTCTTAAAGAGAACGTTATTGCTTCATATATAGTGCTTATTATATCACGTATTATTATGGGGGTTGGTGAGAGTTTGGTTTTTACATGTAGCGGCACATGGCCTATAGGACTGGTTGGCAGGGAACATGCCGGGAAAATAATGTCATGGGTGGGGATTGCTATGTTCATGGGGCTGGCTTTAGGAAACTATATTGGTGTCTGGTCATTCTATAAATATAATATTATGGTGTCGGCCATTAGTATTACATTGTTTCCATTATTAGGGTTTATTATTGTCTGTATTGTCAGAAGTGTTCACTATCATCCCGATGTTATTTCTCCATCAATTGTTTATGGCATAAGAAAAATATGGAGAGCAGGAACAGGTTTTGCTCTCGCAAATATAGGATATGCATCAATCACCACATTTTTAGTTTTGCTTTTTATCGATAATGACTGGGGGAGATATAGTGCTCTTGGTTTATCTCTTTTTGGTATTGGGTATGTTACTTCCCGCTTAACAATAGGATGGGCGGCCGATCATGTAGGGTTAAAAACAACAATATTTTCACTTGGTCTTGAAGCTTTAGGATTATTATTTGTTGGTTTGTCAGTTAATATGTATCTGTCTATGTTTGGGGCTTTCTTAACAGGCTTCGGATTATCAATGGTGTATCCACTGTTGGCATTACCTGCAATTAAAAACATGCCAGAAGAAAATATTGGATTTGCAATTAGCCTTTATGAATCATGCTTTGATATTGGCATACTCATTTCCGGTTTTTTAGGCGGTCTGATTGTATCTTGCTTTGGGCTTCAATATATATTTTACTTTTCTTTTATATGTTGTCTGATCGCGATTCCTCTTTCTGTTATGGCATATCAGGTATCATCCACGTTAAATAAAGAATGCAGATAAATCGGACAACTTGTATGCTGCCAGGATGTTGAAATACTTCTGCTGTGACTGCCAGCACGGTACATTGTACGAAGGGACTCGGGGGGATACTGTGATGTTGCATGAGGATTTTCAGGAGCTTGAGCAGCCGGGGCCGGACAATGTGCAGGAATTTGAAGAGAAACGGCGGGATGAACTCAACCTGCTCTATGTGGCGGCCACGCGGGCCCGGAAGACGCTTGTTCTGAACAGTGTACTTCGCCAGATTCTGGCAAACAGTCGCTTCACCGGATGATTGCCTGGCCGTGACGAAAACAGCATGATACCGGTACTGGAACCGTGTTTTCAGGGAGTACCGGATATGTGGTTTTTTTCGACAGTTCTGTTTCTGCTCATTGTTATCTGTTGCGTGGCTGGCGTTGTGAATGCACTGGCGGTGCAGCGTGAATTACATGCACGCAGGGAGCAGGAATATCATGCCCGGATACGCGCGGAGACAGGTGAGCGTATCCGGCGGGAATGGTATGAGCAGTGCCGACAGAAAAGAACACAATAAATAAAAACAGCGGTTACGAAGCAAAATGCATCGTGAGAGGTAAGCGGCTCGCCAGAACCGTATTGATATTTACTGAGAGGTCAGATCAACTT
>SKEN01000369.1_pt1 | contig 29593 bp, 25 predicted proteins | sample 4826711 | NCBI WGS metagenome assembly SKEN01 (sample SAMN11008808, study PRJNA524170) | human gut metagenome | biome: Human fecal sample; material: Feces; isolation source: fecal sample from pouch patient p39 | host: Homo sapiens | place: Israel: Tel-Aviv | collected 2015-02-10 | reverse complement strand
GGCAAACTAGCATTAACCCGAGAATATGAATTGTGTGTTGCGCGTGCTTCAAAATATGTGGATAAGGCATCCCCCATTCCAGCAACTAAAAATCTAGTTGGCGCTTTGGCAACCACTTTTGTATCAACCATCACGACGCTTGGACTTTGTTTAAAGTAAGCATAATCATCAAATGAGCCATCTTCATGATATAGTACAGCTGAATGCGAAGTTGGTGCATCTTGAGCCGCAATCGTTGGTACAATAATTAAGTTTTCACCTTCTGCTACGACTTTTGAAGCATCGATTGCTTTACCGCCACCTAAACCAATGATACAGTCTGCTTGTTCTTTTTGTCCAACGTTTTGCAAGCGCTTTGTTTCTTCACGCGTTACTTCTCCACTAAAGCCGCCCTCTACGAAGGTAATGTCAAACTTTTTCGCTGTTTCTTCCAATTGCGGACGTACACGATCAACGTCAGCAGGATTTGCAATTAGTAACGCTTTTTTTCCAAAAGTTGAAACGAAGTAACCTAAGTTTAGTAATTCATCTTCCCCTTGAACATATTTCGTTGGTAAAATCAATGCTTTTCTCATGTTGATAGCCTCCTATATTTTGTTTACATACATAGTATAAAACGCTTTCATCCAAAAAGCATTGAACTTTTGGTATCGTTTTCTTGCAAAAAATGATAGAATTATTTTGTGAAATAATAAAATATTATGATTTTTAAACTTTAGATTGAAGGATTGCCTTATGACTGTAGAATTAAAAAATATTTTAGATTTAGAAAAGTGGGAAAAATTGCAAGAATCATTAGCCTTAAGCACTCGTTTAGCCATTATTTTAGTCGATTATAAAGGTCGTCCTGTGACGAAACATAGTCAAGTTCAACCCTTTTGCCAACTGGTACGTCACTCCCCTGAGCTCTCGAAACTTTGTGAAAAATGTGATGCTCGTGGTGGCTTGGAAGCCGTTCGCACTGGTCAGCCTTTTATCTACCGTTGTCACTTTAATATCGTTGATATGGCCATTCCCATTATTGTTGATGACCAGTATGTAGGAGCCATTATGGCTGGTGAAGTTTTGCTCGAAGATCACCAAGAAGAGTTAGAACAGGTTTTAACCATGAATGATGCCTTCATTCAAGAATTTTTAGTAACACACCAAGAGCTGTATCAACAATACCCTGTTTTAGAACTAGCAGACTTAGAAAAGAGCGCGACATTAATCGCAGATTTAAGCCAATATATTATTTCTGAAGCCATCAAAAAAGATTATTTAATCAATACGTACAAACAATCCTTACAGATTAGTTCGCGAAAAGAAGAGCTGGAGCCATTGACTATGATCCAAAAAGATATTCAACAAACTTTATTAACTGCTCAATTAACTCCTTCAAGTGCCTATCAAACTAAAAATAAGCAATTACAACCGGTTTTAGATGCCCTTTGGGAAAACAAAGCGCTGCGTTTAAATTTACAAGAACTGGCAGACCTTGTTCATTTGACACCGACGTATTTAAGTCGTTTATTAAAAGAGGAGTTTGGTATTCCCTTTAGTCAATTTTATCGACAATTAAAAATCACATGGGCTAAACAGCTTCTTTTGGAGACAGATAAAACAATTGCCCAAATCAGTGAAGATTTAGGGTTTGTTGAAGATAGCTATTTTGTCCGGATCTTTAAACAAGAAACGGGTGAAACACCTCTTAAATACCGTAAAAGAAAGAACAGAGCATAAAAAAACAACGACTCCGAGAAGTCGTTGTTTTTTTACACCTTTTGCTCTTGCTGTGGCTAATGCAACAAGTGCAAAAGGCGCATTATATCTGTCGTGCGACAAAGTGATACTATTAAATATGAATTGGTAAACCTAAAGCCAATTCAGCTGTATCCATAGTAATTTCGCCCAATGATGGGTGTGGGTGGATTGTTAAAGCAATGTCTTCTGCATTCATGCCAGATTCAATAGCTAAAGCTAATTCAGAAATCATGTCACTTGCACCGACACCGGCAATTTGTGCACCGATGATGACATTGTCTTCTACAGTTGTAACTAAACGCATGAATCCTTCAGTTTTATCTAAAGAGATTGCACGGCCGTTACCAGCAAATGGGAATTTGTAGCCTTTTGCTTCGATTCCCGCTTCTTTTGCTTCTGCAACAGTCATACCAACGCTTGCCAATTCTGGATCAGTAAAGGCAACAGCTGGCATTGCTTTGTAATCAACTGCAACTTTCTTACCAGAAATTGCTTCAGCAGCAATTTTTGCTTCGTAGCTTGCTTTATGCGCTAACGCAGCACCTGGTACGATGTCGCCGATTGCGAAGATGTTTTTCACGTTAGTACGTCCTTGGTTGTCAACTGGGATTAAACCACGTTCGCCAATTTCAACGCCCGCTTGTTCTAAGCCTAAGTCGTCTGTGTTTGGACGACGTCCAACAGTGACCATTACGTAATCTGCTTCAACACTTTCTTCTTTTCCGTTAACTTCATATTTAACAGTGACGCTATCGCCATTGTCAACAGCTTCTTTAGCCATTGCAGAAGTCACGATTGTTACGTTTTTCTTCTTGAAGTCGTCTGTGACAACTTTAACCATATCTTTTTCATAAGTTGGTAAAATTGATGGGCTACCTTCTAAAATTGTTACTTCTGAACCTAAGTTAGCATAAGCGCCACCTAATTCAGCACCGATGACACCGCCACCGATAATAACGAATTTTTTAGGAACTTCTTTTAAGTTTAAACCGCCTGTAGAATCTAACACGCGTCCGCCAAATTTGAATCCTGGGATTTCAATTGGACGAGAACCTGTTGCTACAATAGCATTATTGAATGAGTAAGTTTGTGCTGAGTCTGGGTGAATAACACGCAATGTATTTTCGTCAACGAAGAATGCTTCGCCTTCAATAATTTCCACTTTGTGTTTTTTCAATAACATGCCAACGCCGCCTGTTAATGATTTAACAACTGTGTTATCTTTCCAGTCTTGTGTTTTTGCAAAGTCTAATTCGACTCCTTTAGCTGTTACACCAAAAGTTGAAGAATCTTGTGCTTCTTGGTAATGATGTCCAGCAGCAATTAAAGCTTTTGAAGGAATACATCCAACGTTTAAACAAACGCCTCCGATGTATTCACGTTCGATAATCGCAACTTTTTGACCCATTTCTGCGGCACGAATTGCAGCAACGTATCCTCCAGGTCCAGCTCCGATTACGACTGTATCTAGTTCAATGGCGAAATCTCCTACTACCATTTGTTAATCATCCTTCCATTAATAGTAATTCTGGATCAGCTAATAAGCGTTTAATGTTGTTCATTGCTTTTTGAGCAGTTGCGCCGTCAACGATACGGTGGTCAAAGCTTAATGATAATTTCATCATGCGTCCCACAACGATTTCGCCGTCTGCATTAACAACTGGTTCTTGTGCAATTGTACCAACGCCTAAAATAGCAACTTCAGGGTAGTTGATTACTGGTGTAAACCAGCCGCCACCGACTGAACCAATGTTACTAATTGTGATTGTACCATCACGCATATCTTGTGCAGTTAATTTGCCTTCGATAGCCAATGCTGCTTTTTCGTTGATTTCATCAGCGATAGCAAACATGCTCTTCGTATTAGCATTTTTAACATTTGGTACATATAAACCATGATCTGTATCAGTAGCGATACCAATGTTAAAGTAATTTTTGTAAACAATTTCTTGTGCTGCGTCATCGATTGATGCATTCAAGATTGGGAATTTTTGAACAGTTGAAGTCAATGCTTTTACAACGTATGGTAAGAATGTTAATTTTGTACCATTTGCAGCAGCAACATCTTTAAATTTCTTACGGTGATCCCATAATTTAGAAACTTCTACTTCATCATGTAATGTTACGTGAGGAGCAGTGTGTTTGCTGTTAACCATTGCTTTAGCAATTGCTTTACGTGTTGGTGTCATTTTTTCACGTGTTTCCATTTCGCCTAAATCAGAAGTAAAGGCTTTTGGCGCTGCTTTAGGTGCTGCTGCTTCCGCTTTAGGTGCTGCTTCTGTTGCGGCAGCTTCAGTAGCTGGTGCTGCTTGAGAACCACCAGAAACAAAGGCATCAATATCCGCTTTAATGACACGGCCACCTTTACCAGTTGCAGTTACTTGTGTAATATCAACGTCTTTTTCACGCGCATACTGACGAACAGATGGCATTGCTAAAACGCGTTTGTTTGGATCAGCGGCTGCAACTACGCCTGTTGAAGCGGCTGGAGCTGATGCTTCCGCTTTAGGAGCGTCAGTAGCTGGTGCTGCGGCTGCCGGTGCTGCTGAATTATGACCAGGTGCGTCAATTTCAACTAACACGTCACCAACATTGGCAACTGTTCCTTCTGGTACAACGATATTTTTTACAGTACCTGTTACTGGTGATGGAATTTCTTCTACTGATTTGTCATTTTGTACTTCTAATAATGAATCATCTTCATTAATTGTATCGCCAGCTTTAACGAACCATTTAACGATTTCGCCTTCGGCAATTCCTTCACCGATGTCTGGTAATTTAAATTGGAAAAATCCGCCAGCTGCTTCGGTTGTTGGTACAGCAGCAGGTTGTGCTGGTGTTTGTTCTTGTGCAGGAGCTGCCGGTGCTGCATCGTTATCTTCGTGACCAGGTGCGTCGATTTCGATTAACACGTCACCAACGTTTGCAACTGTTCCTTCTGGTACAACGATATTTTTTACAGTACCTGTTACTGGTGATGGAATTTCTTCCACTGATTTGTCATTTTGTACTTCTAATAACGTATCGTCTTCGTTGATTGTATCGCCAGGTTTTACAAACCATTTAACGATTTCGCCTTCGGCAATCCCTTCACCGATATCCGGTAATTTAAACTGATAAGCCATTTTTTAAGTCTTCCCTTCTTCGTTGGATCTGTCTATTTTCTTAGGAGCAAAACGCGGGGAAACGACTATAGTAGCTGAACATCTCATGCCTATAGCCGTATTCCACCTGTTTAATTCTTCGTTTATCTACTTCGAATAACTATTAAAATTCGACGATTTCTCTAGCTTTTGCTTCGATATCTTTCGCATTTGGTAACCAGATATTTTCTGCTTGTCCGAATGGGAAGATTGTATCTGGAGCAGATACACGTCCGATTGGTGCTTCTAATGATAATACGGCACGTTCAGAAATTTCAGAAACAACCATAGCGCCAACGCCAGCTTGTTTTTGTGCTTCTTGAACGACAACCACACGGCCAGTTTTTTCAACAGAGTTAATAATTGTTTCCACATCTAAAGGAGCCACTGTACGTAAATCAATGATTTCTGCTGAAATATTGTCTTTCGCTAAGCTATCAGCTGCTTTAATCGCTTCACGAACCATAGCGCCGTAAGTGATGATTGATACGTCTGTTCCTTCACGAGTTACAGCCGCTTTATCTAAAGGCACTTCATAAGCTTCGTCTGGCACTTCCTCACGGAATGAACGGTATAATTTCATGTGCTCTAAGTAGACAACTGGATCGTTGCTGCGAATAGATGAAATTAATAGTCCTTTTGCATCGTAAGGGTTTGATGGAATAACAACACGAACACCTGGTGATTGTGCGATTAATCCTTCTAAGTTATCTGAGTGAAGTTCTGGTGTATGAACACCACCACCAAATGGGGCACGAACAGTAATTGGCATATTACGAGTTCCACCCATACGGTAACGCGTACGAGCCATTTGACCAACGATTTCGTCAAATACTTCAAAAACGAAACCAAAGAATTGGATTTCAGGAACTGGACGGTAACCTTGCAAGGCAAGACCGAAAGCCAATCCACCGATACCAGATTCAGCTAAAGGTGTATCGAAGACGCGGTCTTCACCAAATTTTTCTTGTAAACCTTCAGTTGCACGGAAAACCCCACCGTTGTTACCAACGTCTTCACCGAAGATTAAGACATTTTCGTCTTTCTCTAATTCAAGAGCTAAGGCATCTGTAATTGCTTGGATCATAGTTTTTTGTGCCATTTTTATTTCGACTCCTTCGCTTCATAAAATGCAATTTGTTCTTTAATTGTTTGAGGTTGAACTTCAAACATATTTTTCAAGAAATCAGAAACTTTTTGTTTTGGCGCTTTATCCGCTTCTGCAATCGCTACTTTGATTTCTTCTTTTGTTTTTTCAATAATTTCTTCTTCTTTTGCTTCAGACCATAAGCCTTTATCTGTTAGATATTTACGGAAACGAGTCAATGGATCTTTTTGTACCCATTCGTCATCCATTTCTTTTGAACGGTAACGTGTTGGATCGTCTCCAGATAAAGTATGTGGACCATAACGATAGGTTAATGTTTCAATTAAAACTGGACCGTTTCCTGCAGCTGACCAATCGCGTGCTTCTTTTGCAATTGCGTAAACTGCTAATGGATCCATACCATCAACTTGAATACCAGGAATTCCTGCTGCAACAGCTTTTTGAGCTAAAGTTTTAGCCGCTGTTTGTTTTTCACGAGGTGTAGAAATCGCAAAACCATTGTTTTGGATAATGAAGACACCGTTTGCTTGGTAAGCACCAGCAAAGTTAATTGCTTCATAGAAGTCCCCTTGTGAAGAACCGCCGTCACCAGTATAAGTGAAGACAACATTTTCTTTTCCACGTTTTTTCAATCCTAAAGCAACACCAGCTGCTTGGATGTATTGAGCACCAATGATAATTTGTGGTGGTAATGCATTTAAATCTTCCGCGTAGTAGTTCCCTGCTACGTGACCACGAGACCATAAGAAAGCTTCTCTTAATGGTAAACCATGTTGTACTAATTGAGGTACATCACGGTAACCTGGTAGTAAGTAGTCTTCTTTTTCCATTGCAAATTGACTTGCCAATTGGCTTGCTTCTTGTCCAGCTGTTGGCGCGAAGAATCCTAAGCGTCCTTGACGGTTTAATGCAGTAGAACGTTGGTCTAACACACGAGACCAAACCATGCGTGTCATTAATTCAACTAATTCCTCATCCGATAAATCAGGTACTAAATCTTCATTCACAATTTTTCCATCTTGATCCAAGATTTGGAAAGTTGGGAAATCAGCGTCGACTTTAGCCATTAGCTCTTTAAAGTCAATAGGTTTTTGTTTCTTAGCCTTTGCCATTTTGTCACACAATCCTCTCTATTACGTTTCTTTAATTTCGATAAAAGTAAAACAGAGTGCGAAACTGTATTACTTTTTATCGACTACACTTAACAAATTATCACTAAATTCGAAAAAGCGCAAGAAAAAAACTCTAATTTCTTCATTTTTTCACAAAAGAGCAAAACCGCATGTTTTTGCGGTTTAGTGATAATTTTCACAAACAAGAAAACGGTTTCCGTTCTACACTTCTTCTGTACTATTTTTCTCCTAACTGTTATATTCTATTTTGAAAATATTATATAACAGTTCTATTAATTTGAGCCCCCTTATCCCCGAGCTGGCTAGTAATCTGATTTCCGAACTTTGCGTTTTCATGAAAATTATCTTGAAAAAACCAAAAAATAAAAACCGTCAGCCGAGTAACCTACTCAGCATGCGGTTTTTTATTTTTTAGAGAACAAAGTTTTTTTCGTTAATTTTTATTTTTTGGGGCTCGTTTTTTTGCCAAATACTTTACCTTAGGTTTTATCACGAACATTCATTGCTTAAAATCACCAAATTTTCGCAAAACGAGTAATACAGCTTAGCAAATTCTTTTCTCTTTCAGTAGATTTTACTAAATCCATTCCTTGGTAATTTTAATATATAAACGTTTAGCTACTTCAACAGTTAACATGTACGCAATGATGATTCCAAAGAACCATGGCCAGTAGTTAGCCGGAAGTTTCACAAAGTCAAAAACCTCTCTTATAGGCGTTGCTACAATCAGGAAACCGAGTAAAATTGCGCCTAAACTACTTAACATCACAGGCATTGACGCACGACTTTGAATGAATGGTATTTTCCGCGTCCGGACCATATGAACAACTAACGTTTGACTAACAAGTCCCACCATAAACCAACCTGTTTGGAATAAATGTTGAGTTGCCAAACTATTGGCGCTAAACACAAACCACATGACAAGATACGTTAGAATATCGAAAATACTACTTACCGGGCCAATACATACCGTAAATTTCGCTAGTCCGTTCGTTTCCCAACGAACAGGGCTTAATAACTCTTCTTCATCGACATTATCCCAAGGAATTGTCAACTGAGCCACATCATAAATTAAATTTTGAATCAAGAGTTGTAAAGAAAGCATTGGTAGGAATGGTAAAAAGGCACTGGCTACTAAAATTGAAAAGACATTCCCAAAATTAGAACTGATGGTAATTTTAATATATTTCATCATATTGCTAAATACTTTTCGTCCTTCAATCACACCAGATTCCAGTACATTTAAACTTTTTTCCAGTAAAATAATCGAACTAGCATCTTTAGTAATATCAGCTGCAGTATCTACTGAAATGCCCACATCAGCTTTTCGTAATGCCGGTGCATCATTAATGCCATCCCCCATAAAACCAACCGTATGACCTTTTGCTTGTAGCAATTCAATAATTTTAGATTTTTGCATCGGATTTAATTTGGCAAATAAATTAGTTTCTTCTACTTGCGCCCGCAACTCTTCATCTGTCATTGCTTCAATTTGAGAACCTAATAACACATGGGAAACTTCAATACCTACATCTTTACAGACTTTTTTGGCGACAATGTCATTATCGCCCGTTAGCACTTTCACGTTGACACCATGTTCATGTAAGGAGCGGATAGCGCTGACAGCTGACTCTTTTGCTGGATCAAGAAAACCCATAAACCCAATCAATGTCATCTCTTTTTCATCTTCAACTGAATAAACTGCTTCTTTATGGACATCTTTTTTAACAGCTACCGCTAACACACGCATCCCTTGTTTGTTCATTTGAACATTCACTCGGCGTAGTTCTTCTCGTACAGCAGTGCTTAATGGTACAATTTCGCCATTAATTTGCGCATGCGTGCACACTTCTTCCATTTCTTCCACGGCGCCTTTCGTGATCATCAATTGATGATCATCTGCATTCACGACAACCGTTAAGCGGCGTCTGGAAAAATCAAAAGGAATTTCATCAATTTTAGTGACATTTTTAAACGGCGTTTTCCATTGATGCTCTTCATAAAAATTAATAACGGCAATATCCATTAAATTTTTCCAACCTGTTTGATAAGAAGAATTTAAGTAGGCTAAATTTAGAACCTCGTCACTCAAATCACCTAATGGATTCAAATGTTGAACCAAAACTACACGATCTTCGGTAATCGTTCCAGTCTTATCTGTACAGAGCACATCCATACCACCCAAATTTTGGATAGCCGCTAATTCTTTAACAATGACTTTATGTTTCGATAAGGATAATGCACCCTTGGCTAAGTTACTCGTAACAATCATTGGCAACATTTCTGGTGTCAAACCAACTGCAACGGCAATCGCGAAGAAAAACGCTTCGCCCCAAGCACCTTTAGTTAAACCATTAATCAAGAAAACGATTGGAAACAAAATCATTACCATTCGTAATAAAAACTTACTGACTTTTGCTAAGCCTAAGTCAAAACTAGTTTTTCCTCGTTGTGTTGTAGCATTTTTAGCAATATCACCAAAAAATGTATGTTGCCCAGTTTTTAAAATAATCGCTTTTCCTTGTCCACTCAAGACATCTGTGCCCATAAACACTAGGTCTTGCATATCTAATGCAGAAACCTCTGTTTGTTGACGATCCACACCTGCATCCACAAATTTTTCGACAGGCATGGATTCGCCTGTTAGCGACGATTGATTAACGAATAAATCTTTGGTCCAAATCAACACGGCATCTGCAGGAATCATGTCTCCTGTAGCTAAAGTTACAATGTCTCCTGGAACAATTTCGTCCATTGGAATTTCTTTCGTAATCCCTTCCCGTGTCACTGCAGCGGTGTTTTCAATTAATTCTTTTAAATCCAAACTCGCTTTCTGAGAACGATACTCTTGTATAAAAGCAATCAAGACACTGGCTAAAATCATCACGCCCATCACGATAGCGGCTTCGAAATCTTTCGTTAAAGTTGAAACGACCATCAATAAGGCTAAGACATAGACAAACGGATCTTTGAATGCACTTAAAAATAAAATAATTGCTGGGGTTGGCTTTTGTGCAGAAACTTCGTTTGGTCCAAATTCCTCTAATCTTTTTTCGGCATCTTCATTCGAGAGTCCTTTTTCAGATGTCCGTAATTCCATCATTAATTCCCGTTCAGAAAGCAACGCCAATTTACGTAATTCTTGATCTTTGGTTGCTTTTCTCATATCCATTGTTTTTTTGTTCATCATTTTCTTTTCCTCCAAGGTTGTGGTCACCTGCCGAAAAGAGTGCTAAAATCTTCTCCTTTCGTTGGTGACTGTATTTTGTTTCTCTGTTCACTTCCAGGGTCTTCCATGACAGTCATCCTTTCTTTTTCTTATTTATACTTCCAGTGAATAATTGCTTTTTTGCCAAACACACAAAAAAGGACCTACTCAACAATAGAGTACGTCCCAAAATACCATCTTTAAATAAGATTCTCTATCGTTGAGCTTTAGCACTATAGGGCGTAGATAACATGTATCAGCTACATTATGAATAACCTTCACGATTATTCCTGTTCAACCAACTAAGGGTCTCTCGATCCTTTCGCGGCAGCAGCATTTGTCCAAATAGGAGCCTCACCTAACAATTATTCAGTTTTTATCCACTTCTTATAATAGAGGAGTTTGACATTCTTGTCAAAAGATTTATGACTTTTTTGTTATAAATAAAAAATGACTACTTTAAAGTTTCCTTTATTTCTGCTTTTCGCTCAGGAATAAACCACATGACTAAAACAATCGTATCAATAATCAGAACAGCGATTGGCGCTACCAGTTTACCCACAATCAACGCAATAATATTCAACACAATCGAAAGCGTTAATTTTGGATAGTGGCCAAACAAACGTTGTACTTCGGATTTGGGCCCATTTGCCTGAATCAATGCCCGCACCACTAGATAATAAGCAACATCAGCTCCTAATACTACTAAGCCATACAAAGCTTGTGGCGGCCAAGAAAATGGATGTTCACCTACCCAACCAGTAACAAACGGGAAAAACGTCAACGTCAAAATTAATAAATTATTCATCCAAAGGACACGTCCATCAATTTTACGGACACTTTGAAATAAATGATGATGATTGTTCCAATAAATTAATAAAGTAACAAAACTAATTAAATAAATAATGATTTTGTGTCCAGATTGGGTCAGAGCAGACCAATCTGCTTTTTCAGGTATTTTTAATTCTAAAATTAACAACGTTAAAATAATCGCAATGACTGCATCTGTAAATGCTTCTACACGTGTTTTCGGCATCATTTCCCCCTACTTTCATAAAATTAAATAACTTACCCAAAGTAAGTATAACGCATTTCTGCAAAAATTCAATTATTTATGAAGTCTCTCGGTTGTTGAAGTTCCTAAAAATGAGTGCAAGAGTCCTACTTAAAAGTAAGTCTCTTGCACTCATTATAGAACAAATCAGTTATTGGAAGACCCCTGCCTGATAAGGTGCTAACTGCATCCGTTTCTTCACTGTAAAGTCTTGATTCCCTAACAATTGTTGCCACTTTCTGCCTAGTAATTTATTCGGCAAGTCAAATTGGCACTTTTCTCCACTTAAATTGACAATCACTAACGCTGTTGCCTCAGTTGTTTTTCTTAAAAAAGCAAAAACAGACGGATGATTGGGTGCTAATAGTTCAAACTGTCCATCTGTAAAGACCGGATTGTCTTTCCGCAACGCAATTAACTTTTTGTAATAATTCAACACGGATTGCGCATCCTTTTCTTGGTCAGCCACATTTATTTCTTTGAAATTGGGATGAATTGCTAACCACGGATGCCCCGAGGTGAATGAACTTGCCTCTTGACTCGTCCACTGCATAGGCGTACGCGAATGGTCCCGCGTCCAATGCGCCACTTCTTTTAATGCTTGTTTCGCATCGTAGCCATTTTCTATAAGCAAACGATAATGGTTATGGGAATCTTTAGCATCTAACTCGTCAATCTGTTGAAATGGATAATTAACCATGCCGATTTCCTGTCCTTGATAAATAAACGGCGTTCCTCGCAAGAGCAAGGCGATTGTTCCAATCGCCTTAGCAGAATGAGAGGTTTCATTGCCTAAAATCGAATTGATTCTGGGATTATCATGATTTTCTACATATAATGCATTCCAGCCTTCTGTCCCTAAATGCTTTTGCCAGCGAGCCATTACTTTTTTATAGCCTAAAATATTTAACCGTTCTTCTCCTGGCTTTCCTTCTCGAACATTGTGCTCTAATTCAAAAATCATATTCAGATAGCCCGCATCATTGGTCCATTCCACCGCTTTTTTACTTGAAACGCCACTAGCTTCCCCCACTGTCATGATGTCATACTCAGCAAAAATAGCTTTCAAATCTAGCATATAGTCTTCAATGCCTTTTACATTCATAAATGGAGCCCACGGATTCGTGGTAATTTTAAAATCCCAAGGTTCTTTTTGGATATGACTAATCGCATCCAATCGGAAACCATCAATTCCCAAATCTAACCACCAGCGAATCATCGCATAAATCTCTTCACGAACTTTAGGATTTTTCCAGTTCAAATCAGGTTGCTCTTTTGCAAACACATGAAAATATGCTTGTTTTGTACCCTCGTCATACGTCCAAGTCGAGCCACCAAAAAAGCTTTGCCATTCATTCGGCATACGATCTGGTGTCGCATCGGCCCATAAATAATACTCACGATACGGATTATCTAAACTTTTTTTCGCTTCAACAAACCACGGATGTTGATCACTTGTATGATTGACCACTAAATCAAGAATAATCTTCAAACCTAATTGATGCGCTTGGTCCAAAAGTTCTTGAAAATCTTCCATCGTACCAAATTCTGGCTGAATCCCTTGATAATCCGCAATATCATAACCATTGTCAACGTTCGGCGAAGTGTAAATCGGATTTAACCATAAAAAATCGACCCCTAGTTCTTTTAAATACGGTAATTTCTCAATAATTCCCTGCAAATCACCAATGCCATCCCCGTTGCTATCTTTAAAACTCCGAGGATAAATTTGATAACCGACAGCATTTTTCCACCATTGGTCCATCTTATTGACTCACTTTCACAACAAATGCTTGCCAAGGCGCTAACGAATAGTCTACTAAAGCAGTGACATCTGTCGGCATATTTTCAATCATTACTTGTTCTACATGAACGTCTGCAGAAAATGGCTGAACTTTGTCAGAAAAGTTCGTTACAACAAGCCAGCGTTCCTCACCATAGGTACGATAAAAACTAATCACTTCGTCCACTGTTTCCAGCAATTCAAAGTCGCCCCAAACAATTAAAGGATGTTCTTTTCTCAAACGAATCATTTCTTGGTACGTATAGAATAGTGAATTTTTATCTGCCAAAGCAGCAGCGACGTTAATCGTTTGATAATTGGGATTAACATCAATCCAAGGTGTACCAGTCGTAAAGCCCGCATTTTTTTCAGCGGTCCACTGCATAGGCCGGCGTGCATTGTCGCGACCTTTAGTATTAATTTTCAGCAAAATTTCTTCTTTAGAATATCCTTTTTCTAGATACTCATGGTACATGTTAATTGTTTCGATATCCCGTGCTTCACGAATATCTGTAATCGGCGTATTGGTCATACCAATTTCTTCCCCTTGATAAATATAAGGTGTGCCTTTCATCATGTGCAGTAAAATAGCGAATAACTTACTACTTTCCAACCAATGTTCCTGATCATTTCCCCAACGTGAAATCATTCTCGGTAAATCATGGTTATTCCAAAATAAAGAATTCCAGCCATCATTTCCTAATTCTGTTTGCCATTTTGCAAAAACCTGTTTCAACTTGGCAACTTCCATTGGCTGAAGGTCCCATTTTTCTTTACCTGGTTGTTGATCCAAGCTCATATGTTCAAACTGAAAAATCATGGATAATTCATGACGCTCTGGACTAGAGTACATTTTTGCAATCTCAGGTGTGGCCCCCCATGTTTCACCTACAGTTAACAGCTCTTTGCCGCCAAATGTCGCGGCGTTCATTTCTTGTAAATAACGATGTAAATGAGGGCCATTCGCGGTGATCTCTTCTCCTGGAATTTTACCCACTAAGTCAATTACATCTAAACGGAAACCGCCAATTCCTTTATCAATCCAAAAATTCATCATCTCGTAAACCGACTGACGCATTTGTTGGTTTTCCCAATTTAAATCTGGTTGTTTTTTACTAAACAAATGCAAATAGTATTGCCCACTCGCTTCATCAAACGTCCACGCCGAACCCGAAAAGGCAGATTTCAATCGGTTAGGCACACCGCCATCTGAAGCAGGATCAGCCCATACATAATAGTCTCGGTAGGGGTTCTCCTTGCTTTTTTTCGCTTCAATAAACCAACGATGTTCATCTGACGTATGGTTAACCACTAAATCCATAATAATTTCAATCTTTCGCTTTTTCGCTTCCTCAATTAGACGATCCATATCCGCCATCGTCCCAAACTCTGTCATAATCGCTTCATAATCAGAAATGTCATAACCATTGTCATCATTGGGTGATTGATAAACTGGTGATAACCAAATAGCCCCAATGCCTAACGTTTCCAAATAATCCAATTTTTCAATAATTCCTGGTAAATCTCCAATGCCATCTCCATTGCTATCCTTAAAACTGCGAGGATAAATCTGATAAACCACGACTTCTTGCCACCAATGTTTTTCCATTCTTCTTCACATTCCTTTGCTTAATTATTATGCTTCATATAAAAGAAAACCTTTTGGTAAAACCATTATCTGTTCTGAAGCAATTTCGATAGAAGAACTTAGCAAAACTTCTCGATCAGTTCTATCGACAAATTGTGTCTCTTGGCCAGTATTAAAAATCCCATAGATCGTCTGTTCCTCCAAACGACAAGCGAGTCTAATCAACCCCGTTTCAAAAGAAGTGCCTGTCCAATCGATTGTTCCACCAGAAAAAACAGCTGCATACTTTTTGCGAAGGGCAATCAATGATTTTACAAATCCCTTCAAATCCAAATCTTGCTGATTTTCCTCCCAAACCATACAACGACGACAATCAGGATCCATATCACCTGTCATACCAATTTCATCACCATAGTAAAGACAAGGGACGCCTGGTTGAATATACGTAAACGCTAATACTTGGCGCATCAACTCTTTATCCTCTTTCGTTTCATGCAATAAGCGTGGTGTATCGTGGGAATCTAAAACATTAAACTGCATTTGATTCGTTTGTTGTCGATAGAGCATTAACTGGTTGTTCATTTCAGAAAGCATCTTTTCCAAGGACAGTTCTTGCTTGACAAAGTAGCCCATAATCGCATCTGTGTATGCATAATTCATCACTGCATGAAATTCGTCTCCTTGGAGCCAGCTTTGCGACGAGTGCCAAATTTCTCCTAAAATATAAAAATCTTCTTTTGCGTCATCACATGTTTGCCGGAATTTTTTCCAGAACGCATGATCCACTTCGTTTGCCACATCTAAACGCCAGGCATCAATATCATATTCCTCAATCCAATAACGAGCAATTTCTAAAAGATAGGCTTGCACTTCTGGATTTGCTGTATTTAATTTAGGCATATGCGGAGTGAATGCAAAAGTATCATAGGTAATGTTGCTTGCTTCTTCAAAATCAGCACTTTCTTCATAGCTAGCTGGAAACTCATTTACGTGGAACCAATCGGCATAAATTGAGTCCTGGCCATTTTTTAACACATCTTGCCATTGAGGCGAAGTGTCCCCCATATGATTAAAAACGGCGTCCAACATAATCTTAATGCCCCGTCGATGACACTCTTCGACTAAACGCTTAAAGGTAGCGCCATCACCAAAAGCTGGGTCAATTTTTAAATAATCAATCGTATCATATTTGTGATTAGAAAACGCTTCAAAAATTGGGCAAAAATATAAGCCGTTAACACCTAAATCTTCAATGTAATCAAGATGATCTAGCACCCCTTGCAAATCCCCACCAAAAAAATCTTGTCGATCTGGTCTTTTAGATCCCCAAGGCAACGTCCCTTCAGGATCATTGGCAGGATCACCATTTGCAAAACGCTCTGGAAATATTTGATACCAAACCGTTTCTTTCACCCATTCAGGTGCTTTAAAACGATCGATTTCATGAAAATACGGCATCCGAAAATAATTATTCGCCATCGCTAAATACTTTTCTTCTAAAGGATAAATGCCGTGTTCGCCATAAAACGCCGTCAAACCATCCGTCCCTACTAAAGTAAAAGCATATGAAAGGCGTTTAAATTTTGCACTTAATGCAATAAACCAGTAATCATATAACTCCGTAGATACTAACTTCTCCATGGTTAACGACTGTTGGTACCACTTTTCTTTCCCTAAAAGATAAGGATCTCCTTGCACTAATTGGACAGAGGCAATGTCGCCTTTTGCCGTACGCAAACGAATATGCATTGTTTCTTCTGTATAAAGATAAGCAAATTCACTTTCTGGACGATGGTAGATTGCAGCAGTGTTCATTTAATTCTCTCCTTTAATTGTCGCTTTTCGTGTATTTTCTAATACTCGAACACATTTTAGCGCAAACGATTGCATTTGTATACCTTTTTTTATTTTTTTATTTAAAATGCTCAATTAGTGGTATACACCACTTTAAATAAACAGTATGTTATTTATAACAAAAAAACTTTTTTAACTTTCTCGATGAAAAACACTTGATTATTTCCGCAATCGGTTGCATAATAAGACTTGTAAAAAATAATTTTTGGAGGGTTCAAAAATGAAAGCGAATTGGAAAAAGATTTTAATGGGCGGTATCCTTTTAAGTGCTTCCGCGGTTTTACTTACTGCCTGTGGTGGCGCAGAAAAAACGAAAGCTGAAAATGAAAGCGGTTCAGCAAATAAAGCAGCTGGTGACGTAAAATTATGGGTTGATACTGAATATATGGGCGTCTTTAAAAAAGTTGTCGCCGATTTTGAAAAAGAAAACCCCGATATTAAAGTTAACTTAACTGCTGGAAATTCGGCAGATGCTAAAAAAGACATTGCAAAAGATCCTAAAGCTGCCGCAGATGTTTTCATGATGCCACATGATCAAATTGGTCAAATGGCAGAAGCTGGTCTGATTTACCCTAACACAAAATATGAAAAAGAAGTCAAAGAAAACAATATCGACTCGGCAGTCGCAGGAGTCACTTGGAAAGACAAAGTCTATGCCTACCCTTATGCCGTAGAGTCACAAGTTCTTTATTATAACAAAGATACGTATTCTCCAGAGGAAATCAAAACTTGGAAGTCTTTAACTGAAAAAGGCAAAATCGGTACCAATTTTGGCGAAGATGGCGCAAATTATATCTTCGGTCCTCTATTTATGAGTAACGGCGATTACTTATATGGTGAAAATGGCGAAGATCCAAAAGGTACCAACTTTAATAATCAACAAGGCATTGAGGTATTACAATGGATTGCCGATCAAAAAAATAATCCTGGTGTGATCCAATCAAATACAGAAGCATTGTCTAATCTAGGTTCTGGCAAAACGGATGCCTTCCTTTCTGGTCCTTGGTCTAAAAACGATGTAGAAAAAGCTCTTGGCGACAAAATGGGGGCTGCTGCCTATCCAACCATTGATTTTGGCAATGGAGAAAAACAAATGAAAGCTTTCTTGGGCGTTCGTAGTTTTGCTGTCAACCAACAAACACAAGCACCATTGGCCGCAATGACATTAGCAAACTATTTAACCAGTGAAAAAGCACAAATGACTTACTTCAAAGAAATCGGCTTTGTCCCTTCAAACAAAAAATTACAAACAAACGAAGAAATTACACAAGATACTGTTGCAAAAGCTATCTTAGAAATGGCGCAACCAACCCACTCTGTGGTAATGCCAAAAATCCCAGAAATCGTTTCATTCTGGCCTGCGATGGATGCAGTGATCAATGATACGTACAAAGGCAATATCAAACCTGCGGATTATCAAGCAAAATTAGATAAATTAGTCCAAGACACATCAAAAGAAGCAAAAGAATAAAAAGAGTAAAGAAATGGGACGAGCTTCAATCTGCTGTCCCATTTCCTCTATCTTTTTTATTTAAGTAGAAAGTGAGTGAACGAAGATGTTCAAGAAAAAGAAAGCCCAGACGTCATTTCGAGAGGTCTTTAAAAAAGGCGACTTCGCTACAAAACTATCTTTTTTAGTTATGGGTGCTGCAAACTTCGCCAACAAGCAGTGGTTAAAGGGAATCATCTTTTTAACAGCTGAAATTGGCTTTATCTATTGGTTAATCCGTAATGGTTTCCACGCATTAATGATGCTAGGAACACTAGGGACCCAACAGCAAGGATTAGTATATGATGATTCTTTAGGGATTGAAGTTCTAAAAGAAGGCGATAATTCAATGCTCTTATTATTATTCGGAATTGCAGCAATTTTAGTCTGTTTATCGCTAATCATTTTATATGTAATCAATTTAAAAAGCGCCCGTCACCTATATGAATTAAAGACAGCCGGCAAAAAAATTCCAACAACTATGGATGATTTACGTAGCTTGTTAAACGAACGTTTCCATGCAACTTTAATGACGATCCCCTTACTAGGCGTTCTTTTCTTTACCATCTTGCCGTTGTTATATATGATTTCAATTGCCTTTACCAACTACGACCATAACCATCTGCCACCGAAAAACCTTTTTACTTGGGTTGGATTGGCAAATCTAGGTAATGTAATCACAGGCGATATGGCTTCAACGTTCTTTCCAGTACTTGGCTGGACCTTGATTTGGGCTGTTTTCGCAACCGCAACTTGTTTCTTTTTTGGAATCATTTTAGCCTTGCTTATCAATACAAAAGGCTTAAAATATAAAGCGTTTTGGCGGACTATTTTTGTTATCACGATGGCCGTACCTCCGTTTGTTTCACTTTTAATTATGCGAAACCTCTTAAATGGTTCTGGACCTATCAATGCTCTGTTGTTAAATTGGGGCTTAATCGATTCTTCTATCCCCTTCTTAACAGATCCGAATTGGGCAAAATTAACCATTATTGTTGTCAATATGTGGATTGGTATTCCTGCTACGATGTTAATCTCTACAGGGATTATCCAAAACCTTCCTGAAGATCAAATCGAAGCAGCTAGAATTGACGGTGCCAATAAATGGCAAATTTTTAAAAGTATTACGTTTCCACAAATTCTATTTGTGATGACCCCGGCGCTGATTCAACAGTTTATTGGCAACATCAATAACTTCAATGTCATTTATCTATTAACAGGTGGTGGGCCAGCCAATTCTAACTTCTACGGTGCAGGCTCAACTGACCTTTTAGTTACCTGGTTATACAAATTGACTGTCGATACAATGGATTACAATTTAGCCTCTGTGATTGGTATTTTAATCTTCATTCTCTCCGCAGTCTTCAGTTTAATTGCCTATACACGGACGAATTCATTTAAGGAGGCGTAACTTATGGCTAAAGCAAAAAGTTACCAGAAAAAACAACGCACTGCACTTACCAGCGTTTACATCATTCTAACCATTTTAGCAGTTTTTTGGATGTTCCCCATTGTGTGGATTATCTTAACAAGTTTTCGTGGCGAAGGCGGTGCATTTGTTCCCTATATCATTCCCAAAACATTCACTTTAGAAAACTATAAAGTATTATTAACAAATCAGACTGGCAACTTCCCCTTTGTCCGTTGGTTTTTGAACACCTTGTTCGTTTCCATCGCAAGCTGTCTGTTATCAACTTTTATTACAATCGCAATGGCTTATGCGCTGTCACGGTTGCGTTTCCGCTTAAGAAAACCATTTTTAAAAGTGGCGCTCGTTTTAAATATGTTCCCTGGTTTTATGAGTATGATTGCCGTTTACTATATTTTAAAAGCCTTAAATTTAACTGAAAGTTTATTCGCTTTAATTCTGGTTTACTCTGCAGGCTCGGCGCTAGGTTTTTACATCGCCAAAGGGTTCTTCGACACCATTCCGATGGCTTTAGACGAATCGGCTATGATTGACGGTGCCAACAAGTGGCAAATTTTCACAAAAATTACGTTGCCATTGTCGAAACCAATTATTGTCTATACTTCTTTAACCGCCTTCATGGGCCCTTGGATGGATTTTATTTTCGCAAAAGTTATTATGGGTGATAAAGTTGAAAATTACACCGTTGCGATTGGTCTCTTTTCGATGATGACCAAATCAACAGCCAATTCACTATTCATGGCTTTTACAGCAGGATGTGTGCTAATTGCCATTCCAATTACTATTTTATTTATATTAATGCAACGTTTCTATGTAGAAGGCGTGACTTCCGGCTCTGTCAAAGGCTAGAAAAAAACATCGTTTGGTTTATAGCCAAACGATGTTTTTTATTTTTTGGCGTTGTTTTCCTTACACGTTTTTCTTCGTAGCGCTTGATAATTGGACAAAATTTTCATGACCGCCAAAAAGTGTTGATTGACCTCTTGATAATCCTCTAAGGAAAGAACACTAAGCGTTTCAGATAGTTGCTGTTTTACTTGATTTTCTTTTTGCTTAAAGAGCTTCTCGCCTTCTTTTGTCGTATAAACATTAACCACGCGGCGATTTTCTTGATTATGGCGACGTTGAACAATCGCTCGTTCTTCTAACCCCGCAATAGAGCGACTCACTTGAACTTTCGACGTTCCTACTTGGTTGGCTAACTCCGTCATACTAATTCCTTCATTCGTTGCCACAATTAATAAAATTAACATGTCTAACTTTGTTAATTTTAGATCCTCCAAGTCTAGGTCTTTAAAAAGCAATTGGCTCATATATGAAAAAATTTCAGTAAAGACACTAATATCTAAATTTGATGAATGCTTCTCTTTATCCATATGTTCTCCCTCGTTTCCCACCTAGTGTATACTAAATTCACTTGATTATCAAATGGTAATGATTGATTTTTGTTAACTATTATGTTACGTTATACACTAACTTAAGGTTGTGTTGTTGATAAATTGGAAGAAGGATGCGAAAAATATGCTAGAACTCAAAGAGATAAAAAAATATTATACTGTCGGCGGAACGACCACTAAAGCTTTAGATGGCGTCTCTGTCGCTTTTCGAAAACAAGAATTTGTAGCCATTCTGGGTCCCAGCGGCTCTGGTAAAACGACGATGTTGAATGTGATTGGCGGATTGGACAATTACGATTCTGGTGACTTAATCATTAACGGCAAATCAACAAAAAATTTTAAAGAAGCCGACTGGGATGCTTATCGGAATAACTCAATTGGTTTTATTTTTCAAAGTTACAACTTAATTAGTCATCAAGGGATTTTGGATAATGTCGAGCTTGGTATGACACTGAGTGGTATTTCAAAAGCAGAAAGACGCCAAAAAGCCGAAGATGCACTCATCCGTGTCGGTTTGAAGGACCATATCCATAAAAAACCTTCCCAATTATCTGGCGGTCAAATGCAACGGGTTGCCATTGCTCGCGCTTTAGCTAATGATCCCGATATTTTACTTTGTGATGAACCAACTGGTGCATTGGATTCAGAAACCAGTCTGCAAATTATGGCACTTATCCAAGAACTTTCGAAAGAAAAATTAGTCATTATGGTGACCCACAATCCTGAATTAGCTCATGAATACGCTGATCGAATTATTGAATTTTCAGATGGCCAAATTCGGCATGACTCGCGTCCTCATATTGAACATGAAAAAAAAGAACCTTTCGAATTGAAACGCACCAAAATGAAATTCACGACTGCGCTGCGTTTATCTTTTAATAATATCCGCACTAAAAAAGGGCGAACTTTTTTAACCGCCTTTGCTTCAAGTATCGGAATTATCAGTATCGCGATTGTCCTTTCTCTTTCAACAGGATTCCAGAAACAAATTGATAAAACTCAGTCGGAAACGTTAGCGCAATTTCCGATTACCATTTCTAAAATAGCGACAGATCAAGATCCAGAAAGTTTCAATAATCAGGACAAAAAAGGCACCTTCCCGAAAGAAAAAGAAGTGACTGCTAAAATTAGCGATGCGGACCGTGCGCAACACACGAATTTAATTGATCAAAAATTTATTGACTATGTCAATCACATTGATCCTGAATTAAGTAATAATATCGGCTATACTCGTCTAGTCAATATGAACTTATTAAGAGAAATCAACGGGAAAGCACAAGCTGTCAAATTTTCAAACGATGCACCTGATGGTCAATCAAACGCGATGGCTTCCATGATGGCTGCCCAAACTGGCGTCGGCGTTTCTGCTTTTCCTAAACAACTAGAAAATGGAAAAAACAATTTCTTAAAAGACAATTACTCGTTGCTTGAAGGAAATTATCCAGAAAAAGAAACCGATGTCGTTTTAATCGTCGATAGTAACAATACCACCAATATTAATGCCTTAAAAAATCTTGGCTTTGATGTGAAAGATAATCAAAAGATTGCCTTTTCAGACATTGTTGGCACAAAAATGAAATTAGCCAATAATAATGCATTTTACACCAAATTACCGACAGGCAACTTCATTCCTAACCAAGATTTGCAAGCTGTTTACGATAACCCAGAAAATACTGAATTAACAATTTCAGGGATTTTGCGAATTAAAGATTCTTCAACAATGAATCTATTAGCACCTGGAATTGCTTATAGCGATGCACTTTCAACTAATATGATTGCCAAAAACAAAACCTCTGATATTGTTAAAGCGCAAGAAGCCAGCAACACTAACGTTATGACTAACGAAACATTAGATGCTTCCGCGAAAGAAAACCTGTTGTCTTATTTAGGAGCGAATGAAATCCCTTCAAGTATTATGATTTATCCAAACGACTTCAAATCAAAAGATAAAATTCTTGATTATTTAGATGCTTATAACAAAGGAAAAGATAAAAAAGACCAAATCATCTATTCTGATTTAGCTGGAACAATGACCCGCTTAACAGGTGGTTTAATGGATGCCATCACCTATGTGCTGATTGCATTTGCTGGGATTTCCCTTGTTACAAGTATGATTATGATTGGAATCATCACCTATACTTCTGTCATTGAGCGGACCAAAGAAATCGGTATCCTGAAAGCGTTAGGAGCTCGTAAAAAAGATATTACCCGGGTGTTTGATGCCGAAACTGCTATTTTAGGCGTTGCCTCTGGCATTCTTGGTGTTGTGATTGCCTTTCTCGCAACATTTCCAATCAACGCAGTACTCTATAACCTGACTGATTTAGAAAATGTTGCCACCTTAAATCCAATTCACGGGATTATTTTGATTGTAATTAGCACAATCTTAACCATGATTGGTGGCCATATTCCTGCCCGAATGGCAGCCAAAAAAGATGCGGCAGTTGCTTTACGTGCAGAATAAATAACAAAAAGCAATCCTTTAATTTCTCTTAAAGGATTGTTTTTTATTTGTATTTCTTATAAAACCTCCGTATACTAAATGATTGTGAATACTTAATAAAAGGAAACGAGGTAATTTCATGTTAAAAAAACCATTTTTACTATTTTTTTCACTTTTAGGAGCTATTTTTATTTTAGCTAGTTGTGGTATAGGAAAAGATGCCGTCACGGATACAAAGTACAAAGTTAGTTTGCAGCAAGCTGCTGAAATCTACGAAAAAGAAGCCGGCAACAGCAAACCATTAGTAAATGTCCAATTTGATACAAAACCAGAAAGTGACTACAGCTATATCTTTACCAACGATACAGAAACACTTTACGTGAATCCTGAAACAGGAAAAGTCACCAAAAATACTGAAGCAAATCAACTTGGCGAAAACGAGACAGCCTTTTCAGCTGCTGAAGTCAAAGAATTAGGCGCTGTTAACGACGTCTTAGCCAAAGCAAAAAAAGAAGTTGGAGGACTTTCTCCACGTATTTTGACTTGGAAGTTAACCAAAAATAACAATAAACTTGTTTATACAGTAGATGTTAAAACGACTACAGCAGATGAAAAAGTTACCTTAGATGCCAATAAATAAGTACAAGCATATAACTTATCACGAAATAACCAAATCTTAAAATACTCTTCGGGACAGAACCTACGCTTTCGGAAAGCTTAACATTTTCCGAAGCCAATCGTTCTGTCCCAATTTCATTCTTTTAAGTAATAATAATTGTTCGTTACCCCTGCTACCGTTATACTTAGTTTAAAAGAAAAGATGGGAGTATCAAATCATGGTTTATACAGTTGATTTTAAAGAAGTATCCACTATTGGTTTAGAAAGTTCACCAGTGGCACCTGCTCTGGCTGGACTAAGAGCGAATGAAGCTCGCTATTTTTGGAATAAATACAAACATCGCTTTACGACCGTCCCTGCCTCTGAAGCTCCAGAAACATTGGCCTGGATTGAAAAAATTTTATTAGAACGAGAATTACATTTCCCTTACAAGCCACTTGAAATTTCTTCTTTCACTTTAGATGGCATAAAAATGGCCTATGTATTTTATGAAAACGGCTTAGCAGTTAACGTGATGTACACATTAGCTGAGGAAGGCAAACGCGCCGTTGGGTTTAAACTTTCAGATGGTATGGCAATCCCTGCAGAATTTGAAGGAAAATTCAAATTTGCTCGTCAAAAATCAAAATTAGCTGGAACCATTCGTGGCTCTTATTTTGTCATTAAAGGAACCTATTAAAAAAATGCTTTTGCCCTTATTATTAAAGGCAAAAGCATTTTTTTATTTTAATTCTTCAATATAGTTAAATACTTGTTGTCCAGCAATACCGCCTTCACCGACCGCTGTCGTGATTTGACGCAATGTTTTTTCACGGACATCACCAATGGCATAAACACCAGGAATTTTTGTTCTCATCTCTTGGTCTGTTTCAATCCAACCAGCCTCATTCGTAATACCAGCTTTTTTAAATGGTTCTGTTAATGGATCTAGCCCCACGTAAATGAACACGCCGTTTGCTTCAATTTCAGAAACTTCATCTGTTTTGACATTCCGTGCTTTCACACCTGTCACGACCATTTCATTGCCAACAATTTCTTCGACAACTGTATCCCAAACAAAGGAAATCTTTTCATTTGCAAAGGCACGATCTTGAATGATTTTTTGCGCACGCAATTCATCACGACGGTGAACAATCACTACTTCAGAAGCAAATTGTGTTAAATAGATTGCTTCTTCAACTGCAGAATCGCCGCCACCAACAACTACTAAGCGTTTATTTTTAAAGAAGGCACCGTCACAAACAGCACAATAAGAAACACCACGGCCAGCAAATTCTTCTTCGCCTTTTACACCCAATTTTCGGTGTTCACAGCCTGTTGCAATAATTACCGCTTTAGTTTCATAAGATTTGTCATCACAAATCACTTCTTTATAAGATCCGTGGTCTTCAATGCCCATCACAATGCCATACGCATTTTCCGTACCAAATTTCTCTACATTTTCATACATTTTATAGGCCAATTCTGGACCCATAATAGAATCAAAGCCTGGGTAATTCTCTACCTCAGCAGTGTTGTTCATTTGCCCACCAGGCGCACCGCGTTCAATCATCAATACAGAAAGATTGGACCGTGATGCATAAAGTGCTGCCGTCATCCCAGCAGGACCGGCACCAATGATAATTACATCATACATTTTATTTCCCCCAAAATTTTAAGTAAGTTTACTTTACTCCTTAAACAATTTCTTGTCTACTTTTCTGCCCTTTTTTGACATTCGGAGTAGGCGTGTCTATTACGTAAGTTATTGTACCACGGTTTTGTGTTTTCTAGGAGGGGGAAAAGAAAAGTTTAAAAATAACGATCACCACGAATCATTTATTTTTTAGAAGCCATTGTACTGTCGCATCAGAGAATTCTTCTTTATCATTTTTTTAGCATTCCTGTTGGTTTTGCCCTTGTGGAACAAAACGAAATACAGTGAATGATGCAGATAACGTATCAGGATTACTAATCCGATGAAGACTATTATGCATCCGAATAAGTTCTCCTTCTGCACAAATTCTTGAAACAATTTGCTGATTTTCTACCTCTTCTACTTTCACTTTTCCCGACTGCACAAGTAAAACTTCTTCGATTTCGTGATGTTTATGCCAACCTTGCACAGTTTTTCCTGGCAAGCTATTTATATGTATTTCAAACTCTGGAAATAGAAAATAATTTACTTCTGTTCCATCTGGCTTTTTACGAAAGATGGCCTCGTCTCTTGTTAAAATTTCTATATATTTCTGTAACATGGCAGGCTCCTTTTAACTTTTTTTATAGCCGAAAGCTATTCTTTCAAACTAAGTTTGAAGCTACTTTCTGAAAATTCGAGTTCCTTTAAATATACTTTTATCACCATTTGAAAATCACTTTTTTTAAAACAATTGACTGTTCAGCATCAATCTTCACTAATCCATCTGTTCACCAGAAAAAATATAGTATTTTCGATTATCCGCGTGCTTATTATCCAACTTCAAAGGAAAATCAGTCCATACACAGCCGACATACCTAACACCAGAAACACTTCTACTCTTCTCAATTACCGCGATGGCATACATTAACCTTACTACTAGCATTATAGCATCAAGTTTTAATCATATGTAGATTAAAAAAATTGATAGCACTCGAACTGACGTTTTCGTCGTTCATTTAATTTTCAAAATTATTTTTTAAATACTAATTAAATGTTTGTCAGTAACCTAAATTTTTGATATTTTTATCCAGATTACTTATGTCGGTTTATCAGTTGTGCTAACAAAAAATGATTGTTTTTAAAGATAATTTAATTCATAATATATATAGAATGAAAAAAAGGAGGTTTTATTGTTGAAAGTTGCTATTTGTGATGACAATCCAACGTTAACCGAAAAAATAAACACGATGCTATTTAATTATAACCCAAATATATTTGAAACCTATACCTACTACAATCCTATCAAGTTAGTCAATCAACTTGAACAAGAAAATTTTGACTTTTTTATTTTAGATATAGAAATGAGTGAAATGAGCGGAATAGACTTGGCAAAAAAATCCGAGAACGTGATATTTTATCACCTATCGTTTTTTTGACGAGTTACAAAGAATACATGGAAGAAGTCTTCCAAGTACAAACTTTTGATTATTTATTGAAACCGCCTACGGAAGATCGGTTGCACCAAGTTTTGGAAAAACTGAGACAACAGCTAGAAAAAAAAAGAAATTACTTTGTATTTTCTAGTAACAAAGTTACTTATAAAATACCAACCAAAGATATCATTTATTTCGAAAAAGATAAAAGACAAGTATTGATTCATACAGTTGGAGAAATCTACAAACCCTATATGTCAACGAATCAGATAAACGAACAACTTGATACGAATTTTGTGCAAGTCCACTCTTCTTTCATAATAAATTACGCTTATATAAAAGAGTTAGGAAAAAATTTCCTATTAATGGATTCTAAAGAAAAATGTATTGAAATACCAATAAGTAGGCGCTTCAAAGCCGCCGCTCATAAAAGTATAGTTATGTCCATGAGAGGAAAGATATAATGCTTGATATAACATTACGAAGCCTAAGTTTGTTAGTTTATTTATTTCTTATCTCTTATTTTTTTTCTAATTGGTCAACAGCTATTAAAAATCATAGGGAATTTTATAATGTCATCTGGATTGTTATAATCATATCAGCCATGGTTACGATTATATTATCCAATGTTTACATACCGAACATTTATTTACCGTATCTTAACTTATTACTAAGTTTCATTTTAACTTACACTATTGCTATGCTACACTCGGTCCCTTATCTCGACTCGGCCGTATGGACAATGACACTTATATCAATAAATTTAATCTGTGAAGTATTGTCGTTACACTTTACGAAAATAATTTTAAATGCAGAATTAACATCCTATGGTAGCCCTACTTTTTTCATAACTTCAATAACAATTACAACTTTGATTGGGGTAGCCTGGATAGTCATACTTAAATTTTCAATAGTTAAGGAAGCAAAGTCTGAATTATCGACAAACTTATCATTTATTGTGATTTTATTACCTATTCCCATACTATCAATAATCATTTTATTTGGGCTTTTAATAGGAAACAACAATGACAAAATTTCTGAGATTACTATTACGATTAGTGTCATATTTTTAAACATCTGTGTAATTTTTCTTTATAAAATCACTATAGAATATCAAAAAAATCAATATGATCTTACTTTGAGAAAAAAAAATATCGAAGTGGAGTATAGAATTTTAAATGAAATAAAGAGAAACAGAACTAACGTTTTAAAATTAAAACATGATTTGAAGAATCAATACTTAACAATCCTCGGACTTATCGAAAATGAAGAAGTTAATGAAGCTATCGATTATATTAAGAGTAGTTTTGATATTTTAGAACCACCAACAAAAACTTATGCTGCCGATGGAGTATTAAACTACCTATTGAATGAAAAGCTTGCTGAAGCAAGAAAGAATCAAATTAATGTTGATCATCAGATATTTGTCTCTAAAAATATAAAAATTAATAATGACGTTCTAACTATTGTAATTGGAAATATAATTGATAACGCCATACAAGCATCGAAGAGAATCAAACCGATTGACAGATATGTCAATATAATTATCAAGCAAGTCAATAATGATTTATTTATTGAAGTATCGAATAACTATAATTCTGAAGAGATTTTTACAAGAAAACATAGAAAAGATAAAGGTTTAGGAATGAAAAACATTGGTGATCTCTTACAACAATTAGGTGGTATTCAACGTCACTGGACGAAAGAACGTAGATATTTTGTAACTATAGTTATATTTAATGTATACAAAGGAAACAAATGCGGTGATAACTAATCAAGTAAATCACCGCATTTTTTAGTATACTTCCATGTCGCATAATTTATCAGAAAATTTCAAAAATAACCAAGCAAGCGTCAATCCCATAATCGTTGAAAATAGGAATGTTATAGTTGGAAAATTCATAAGACCCATAGCAGAAAAATTCGAATATATTAGCATTAGTACCACTGACGTTATTATTGAAGCAATTTCCGATTGTTTCCAAATTGAAATTATTTCTGACAATATCAAAATTACGAATAGTAGACTACAACTTGTAACTATGGTAATAAGACCAAGGTAAATTTCAAAAAATAAATTTGAACTATGAAACTTCAAAATTAAGTTAAGCAAAACCTCAGTCACAAATGAAATAAGAAGCGCACTTCCAAAGCTAGATAAGATTATCACGTAAAAAGAACTTGTTTTTTTTACGAGAAGCTCTTTTCGATCAATCGGAAAAAGAAACGTTCTATTCCGATGATTGCCAACATAAAATCGTACAAGCTCTTTCCTTAGTAATACAGCTCCATAAATTGATATGCCGCACATAGAAACAGTGTTCGATAATGCTATAATTCCTTGAAATGACGAGATCGTATCAGCACTTTCATCAAATATTCCCACAAATGAGAAAAACATAAAAAATAACATTTGGATTACCAGATAAAGTCCGTATAATTGTGTAAAAGTAAAAAGGCCATATAACAGTCCTTTTACGGTACAATGTTTTTAACGACAAAAACATACCCAGGAGGACTTTTACATGACCCAAGTACATTTTACACTGAA
>SKEN01000447.1_pt1 | contig 30091 bp, 23 predicted proteins | sample 4826711 | NCBI WGS metagenome assembly SKEN01 (sample SAMN11008808, study PRJNA524170) | human gut metagenome | biome: Human fecal sample; material: Feces; isolation source: fecal sample from pouch patient p39 | host: Homo sapiens | place: Israel: Tel-Aviv | collected 2015-02-10 | reverse complement strand
AACGCTCGACTGGGTACAGGAAGTGCAAAAACGCGGTGCCGGAGAAATCGTCCTCAACATGATGAATCAGGACGGCGTGCGTAACGGTTACGACCTCGAACAACTGAAAAAAGTGCGTGAAGTTTGCCACGTCCCGCTAATTGCCTCCGGTGGCGCGGGCACCATGGAACACTTCCTCGAAGCTTTCCGCGATGCCGACGTTGACGGTGCGCTGGCAGCTTCCGTATTCCACAAACAAATAATCAATATTGGTGAATTAAAAGCGTACCTGGCAACACAGGGCGTGGAGATCAGGATATGTTAACAGAACAACAACGCCGCGAACTGGACTGGGAAAAAACCGACGGACTTATGCCGGTGATTGTGCAACACGCGGTATCCGGCGAAGTGTTAATGCTGGGCTATATGAACCCGGAAGCCTTAGACAAAACCATCGAAAGCGGCAAAGTCACTTTCTTCTCGCGCACTAAACAGCGACTGTGGACCAAAGGCGAAACGTCGGGCAATTTCCTCAACGTAGTAAATATTGCGCCGGACTGCGACAACGACACGCTACTGGTACTGGCGAATCCTATCGGACCAACCTGCCATAAAGGCACCAGCAGCTGCTTCGGCGAAACTGCTCACCAGTGGCTGTTTCTGTATCAACTGGAACAACTGCTCGCCGAACGCAAATCAGCCGACCCGGAAACCTCCTACACCGCCAAACTGTATGCCAGCGGCACCAAACGCATTGCGCAGAAAGTGGGTGAAGAAGGGGTGGAAACCGCACTGGCAGCGACAGTACATGACCGCTTTGAACTGACCAACGAGGCATCTGATTTGATGTATCACCTGCTGGTGTTGTTGCAGGATCAAGGGCTGGATCTCGGAGAAGTGATTGATAATCTGAAGAATCGGCATTAACGCGTTGGCCCCCGCAGCAACGGCGGGGGTAGCATCTCTCAGGATTTGCTTTCCAGCAATGTAGTGTAGAGATTGACATAGGCGTCAATCATATGGTCGGCAGTAAACATCTCTTCAAAACGACGACGCGAGTTTTCGCCATAGCGGTTGGAGGTTTCCTCGTTATTCCAGAGCTCATTCATCGCCTCCACCAGCGCCTGGCTATCATTCGGCGGAATCACGCAACCACTCACTTTGTCCTGGTTAATGAAAGAGGTACCTGTACCAATCTCACAAGAGATCAGTGGCCTTGCGAAGCGTGCGCCTTCCAATAACGTAATACCAAACGCCTCAGAGCGCAGATGCGAGGGGAATACCACGCCCCGGCAGAGCTGGAAGAGAATGTACTTATCTTCGTCGTTGAGCATGCCGGTAAACATCACATTGCTCAGCCCGCGCTGCTGCGCTTCACGCCGCACTTCCGATTCCAGCGGCCCGCCCCCTACAACCACCACTGGCAGTCGGCTACGCTCAGCGGCATCCATCAGAATATGCAGCCCTTTGTAGTAGCGGAAAGTGCCGACGAAGAGAAAGAACTTATCGCCGACAGTTTCCCGCCAGTGCGCGACCCTCTGCGGATCGTGCTGCACGTCCTGCTGTTCCAGACCAAACGGGATCACCACCGTTTTATCCAGATATTTTTTCAGGGTCTGGCTGGAAGCCACATAATTGGGCGACGAGGCAACGATGCAATCTACGCCGCTGAGAAATCGCTCCTGCAGCGGCTGGTACAGCTTCATTAACCGTTTTTGTTTCACTATATCAGAGTGATAGGTCACCACAGTCCTGGCGTCAGGCCGCGCCGAAAGATGCAGCATATCCATAAAGGGAAACGGAAAATGGTAGTTGATGATATCGTAGTCATCTTTAATCAGCTTAAAACGCTTTAACGCTTTCAGCGAAAACGGCGTGGAGGCAATTTCAAAAAGCTGTTTATTATAAATGACCCGATGATCTTCGTAAGCGACAGGACCTGTATCTTTGTCCGGGCTAAAAGTGAAAACATCGGCTGCGATTCCCCGGCGGGCGCAGCCCTGACTTAGCTGATAAATTACCTGCTCAATACCGCCGTAGGTATCGGGATAGTAAGTCTTATAGACGTGTAGAACTCTCAACTGACACCCTTAGAGTAATTTATAGGCGTTAATGGTCTGTGTCGCACAGTTCTCCCACGAAAACTGTTTCGCCTGAGCAAGACCGCGCGCGGTGGCGATTTCCCGCCAGCTATCATCTTGCAGGCTCTGCAAAATTTGCGCGCTAATCGCGTCTATATCATTAGGATCGGCAACGAGGCCGGCATCGCCAACAACCTCAGGCAAAGAGGTGACATTGGAGCATACTACCGGCACACCGCAAGACATCGCTTCAAGAATAGGTAAACCGAATCCCTCGTAGAAGGAGGGATAAACAAAGACTCTGGCCGCTGCGTACAGATACGGCAGGTCTTCATCCGGAACATATCCGAGGTAACGGATCCAGCCTTCCCGAGTACCGAGCTCGACTAACTGCCACAGCACATCGTCTTCCCAGCCGCGATAGCCGCTAAGGATTAGCGGATAGCGCATGCGGATCTCCATCGGTAGCAGCTGATAGGCATGCAGCAGGCCTCGGATATTTTTACGTGGCTCCATAGTGCCGATATATAGCGCGTAGGCCTGCCACGCCAGCTGATATTTCTGCAGTACCGGCAGACACTCTGCCGGGCTGCGTGGGATATAGTCACTGCTGCAGGCTAGCTTGGTGGTTACGATCCGCTCCTCCGGATAGTTGAACAAGCGGATAATTTCACTGCGCGAGAAATCAGAAACGGTCAGGATCAGCTTTGCCGAATCCAGACTCTCATGCAGGGACTTCTCCATATAGCGAACCCGATCTTTTGGATGATATTCCGGGCAGGTAAAAATGGATATGTCATGAAACGTGGTCACGGCGCGTTCCAGTTTATGCGGCAGATAAAAATTGGGGCCATGGTAGATATAATCCTTATAGTCGCGCAATGCCCACGCCTGGCGCCGCGGATGCAGCAAGCGATAAGCCTCAATCAACAGCGTCTGTCGGCGTAGAAACGCCGACAGACGACCATGATTGCTGGCTTTGGTATCGCTTTTATTCTCCACCAAAGGGATCTGTTCTATAAACGACGCACCGTGAAATAGCTTTAATTCTTCAATTTCGCGGGCGACCGCCAGCCGCTTAACCAGCTCCAGGGAATACCGACCGATGCCCGTTAATGGGTATTTAATTGGCTCAGTAGCAAAAATAATTTTCATAATAAATGACACATTATCTAACCCCTCTTGTATTCAAAGGCAAAAAATACAAGAGAGATATTTTTATTTAAAATATTTAGCTTTAGCTAAGCCTTGACACATATTAACCAGACGGCGTGAAACAGCTTGATAATCATGTTGTTCCCGCCATGCATCGGCACGTTGTTGAGTCCTGGTTGCCCAAGAGTTCTGTTCACGGATGGAATTCAGGATCCGGTCAATCCCCTGACTGATATCATCGACGCTGCATCCATCAAATTTAAAGACGGCATCGTCCAAATCATCAAATATCGCCAGGGGCGTTACCGCAACAGGTTTTTGAGTCGCCATACCATAACGTACCGCCCCGCTAGCAGACTCCCCAGTATTCTGATAAGCAAAAATCAGAAGATCGGCTTCTGAAAGCAACCGCAGACTCTCCGCATCAGGTAGGAAATCATTATGCATCTCAATCAGATCGGTAACACCTAACCGCTGAGCAGCAGCTTTAAGCTCTGCCACCAGATCGCGTGACTCCCCAACAGGATACTCTGCGTTCACCAGTCGTAAACGAACCGGTTTACCGGCTTGCTTGAGTCTATGGACGGATTCTACTAGTTCCATCAGGCCCTTATGCGGTAAGCAGAAGCCATAGCTCGCAATTAGCGGTAAAGACTGCTGTTGACGTGTGACGCTCGCTGCGGAGTAGTTGATAACACCGTGCGGGAATAAAGCAACATTCGCAGTTAAGCCTAAATCTTTAAGGCGGTTCATATCGGCAATCGAATGCACCAACAACCGGTCGCAAAGTGCCAGCGCCTCTTTCATTTCAGCAAGACGGAAATTCCAGCTCGGCTCTTTTTCCAGCGGATCCACAGTTGAGTGCATCGTCATAACAACTGAACGACCGGCGTCATGCTGGCGACGAATAAACACCGACAGTTCTCGATGATTAAAGAATCCATAGTTGAATTGGATCACAATGACATCGAGTTTCAGAGCATCAATGTGTGGCTGGAGGTTTTCCAGATAGTTGCTCTCTTTACCTACAATCCAGTTGCGAAGTACAAACTCTTCGTCTGCACACACAAGATCGCCAGCGCTGACCTGGGGAGCAAAAACAACATCCGCGCCATGAGGTGCGCTTTCCACCAGATGCTGGGAATAGGTTGCGATCCCACATTTCGTGTTCCAGGTCGTCAACCAGCCAATGCGCGCCCGATGCTGTGCAATATCAATATGCGCACGCAGAGTCTTGACCGCCTGGCAAGAACGATCAGCCACCGCTTTCCAGGTAAACTGCTGCAGAAGAAGCTCGCGACCAGCATTGGCCATGTCACGCAGCACTGATTTATCGGTTGAGGCTGCCGCTTTTAATGCATCTGTTAAGTTGTCAATATCCACACTGGCCCAGGCTGAGGAAAACAGACCAAAGTGCGTTTTTACCCGAGTGAACTGATAGTCAACCAGCCATGAATTTTGTGAATTAACAAAATCAAGTTGCCCGCTCCAATTGGTGACGATAGCCGGTAGCCCACTCAGCATTGCTTCAGCAATAGGTAAACCAAAGCCTTCAGCGCAACCTGGAGCAACCAAAACATCACAGCTTTCATAAAGCCCTTTAAGCTCGGTGGCTGATATATCCTCTTTGATCACTTCAACTTTGGGATAGTCTATGAATTGAGCCTGGGCCTGAGCCAGCCATGCGTCAATTTCATTGTGCGGATTGTTAAAAGTCTTAATGATTAAGATAACATTGTCACGACGAGTGAACGCCTTCCCCCAAGCCTGAAGCATTGCCTGTATCCCTTTGCGTGGGAAACAAGAAGAGACGTGCAGGAAACGGAATGTTACGTGATCCACATCTTTTGTCGTCTCGGCTGGGATATTGAGCCAATGGTCACAGCCATTGCCAACAACAAATGCGGGCACATTCAGTCCGTTATCAATCAATATTTTACGAACATGTTCCGAAGTACACAGCACTCCGTCAAGTTCCCGATTAAATTCATTGATCCACGGTTGCGGAAAGCCCGTTTCTTCCCAAGCATAACAATGAAGGAATTTTACTTTGGCATCCATTTTGGTAACCCGCGGTGGATAGATATTTCTGCTAAGAATATCTATCTTTTCGTTACTCTTGCGGGTCTGACATTGATTATAAAATGCCAGAAGATCACTATTTTCCGACTGTGCCATAAAGGAGGCATCTGGGGCAAAATCACCCGGTCCTTCAGTGGAATGCAATAAGACCTCTACACCATCGGCTGAGAGTGCCCGGGCAAATTCGCGGTTGACCAACGCCAGACTATATGAGCTATCGAATGGGCCTTCCACACGCCAGTTCAGCGATTTATCGTCGATTTGATAAAGTTCTGCCGTTTTCAGATTGTAATCAATGGCCGTTGCGCACAAGCGCAGATCGCGGTCATCTGGCTGCCCTTGTGTGATAGCAAGGATCTTCTGAATCAAAGCTTCAGGCAAAACCTGCGCAGTACCGGTGTCTTCTACCGCGATCTTTTCGAAAGCCTCCAGAGCAGTCACCGCAGCTTTATCCCAAGAGAAATTACGCGCTTGCTGCTGCGCCATTTCTTTCAGACGCGCGAGGAAGGTATCATCAGTCAAACATTGCGCGATCTTATCCCTCATGGAAGAGACAGAATACGGGTCGAATAATGCCTCAGGATTACCGATGACTTCAGGAATACTGGTGACATTTGAGCCAATCACCGGCGCACCGCACGACATTGCTTCCAGAACCGGCAACCCAAAACCTTCATGTAGTGAAGCAAAGATGAACAGCTTACATAGGCGATAGAGCTGGATCAGCTCATCTTCCGGCACATAACCAGTGAGTACCAGTTCGCCTTGCTGTAAACCATTACCTGACGCAAGGGATTCCAGATACTGACGATCACCGATGGAAAGCTTACTGACGATAACCAGTTGATGACTGCGACGTAAGGCATCACTGAGCCCGGCATAGGCCTCAATCAACCGTTTAAAGTTTTTCCTTGAGTCAAATCCTCCGGGCGCATACAACATGAACTCGCGCTGAATACCGTAATGGCCAAGGACGGTCTCTTTTTCGCTCGCTGTCACCTCCGCCATACAAAACTGAGAATCGACTGCGGCTGCAATATTCTGCACATGATCGCCCTGTAAATGCAGATGCTCGATCGCTTCCTGTGCGGTATAAGCAGAGTTAGTCAACAAAAGGTCAGCGTTTTTTAACCACTCAACTTTCTGTAAGTAGTAGGGTTTGTATACATCGTCCTGCAGATAGGTTTCCGCCTGCACGAGGGGGATAAGATCGTGGTGCAGTACGGCTACTTTATACTGACGACTAAATTTGTGTACCGATGTAGCCGCATCGTCGACATGACCTTCAAACAAGCTCGTAATGAAAACGACATCTGGACACAATGATTCAAGAAACGCTTCCCGAATCAGTTCTGCGCTCTCCCGACGCCATTCATTACCTTGGTCCATCGCACGAACAGGGCCTACGGCATGCCATACGACTATATTTTCTGCCGGCAGGAGATCGGCAAATTGCGCCTTAATATCCGCAATCGACTCATCCAGCATGGCGGATAGCGCGATGAAAATCTCATGCCGGCTGTTATTTCTGATTATGCCTCTGGCGATTGCGATACTATAACGACCGATGCCACGAAAGCGGCTTTCCGTCTGTGCGCCTTGTAAATCTATGACAATACGCATCGTTATTTCTCCGTATTTTTATTTTTTAATTCGTTATAAATACTCATCGCGCGACTTGTCATTTCTTCAGTACCCACATCATATCTTCTGGACTGCATCATCATCGTGTCAGATTGCACCAGCATTACGCGTTGGAACAAACGTTGTAGCAATGTATAGCAGCCAGTTTTTCTCAGAACCTTAAACAGATAAACCTTAGACTTAGGGTAACGATGGAAAAAGACCAGCGAGAGCGCCATCCCTTTGCGCAATATTTTTTTCGCAGCCCTACGGGCTCGCACTTTAGCCCCTTCCTGACGTAATAATTGACGTTGCAAAGACAACCAGCGTAGTGGTTGAGTAATACGCCATGAACGACTGTTATGTAAATCCGCCATTTGCTGATGAAGCTGATGGTTCTGATCGATGACATGACTCAGATCGTCAACCTCACCTTGCAAAGTCTGAATAGTCTCTGACATTTGGCTTATCTGTTGCATATAGGTTTGGTTCAACGTCTCCAGCCGTGAGACAACGGACGAAAACTGTTGGCGCAAAATCGCATCGTAACGGTTGCTCAGAGCATCCAGCGTCAGACCATACTGCTGGGTAAACAGGGTGTCAAAGCGTTCAAGAATATCTGTTGGCGCTGCTTTCTGAGCAATGATGCTGTAGTCGGGGCTCACCCCTTTGAGTACATCGACCAAATTAACGGCTGCATCCGGAGATTGAAGAACCTCTTTTTCCTGCAGACGAACGGTAATTGCTCTGTTAAAACCATAATGAATAGGTAAAAACTCAAGCAGTGGCGGTGGCAGAGGATGATTATGCGTTGGATCCATATAAAATGAACAGGTGCCGACGCTTACATTCTCCGGGTTCGGCGTTTCGAGGATCAGCAAACCACCTGGTTTCAGCACCCGTAGGGTATGCATGACGAGCTGCTGCAGGACCTCAAAAGGCAAATGCTCAGCAATATGAAAACCGGTCAACGCTATCAGGCTCTGATCCGCCTGACTTTGCAGAAACTGCAGACAATCCATTTTCTGCACATTCAGTCCGGCCTCCCTGGCGCGCGCCAGCATGCCATCATCGAGATCGACGCCGATGTTCGCAATGCCATTTTCAGTCAGGATCTCCAACCATTCGCCACGTCCGCAACCAATATCCGCAATCACGCCATCAGGATAAATGTCCTTCAGACCTGCAAGAAAAGGTAAATAAAAACTCAAGCGGCGCTTGATTTCTTCAACCGAACCTCTGTGTCGTTCTTCAAATGAACGATAAAACGACGAACCCATTAAGAAATCTCCAGTTCAGGCGGCAACCAGGACACGCCGACAAACTCTTGTTGTTCCGTGTTAACGACGTTGAATACCACGGCCAGATCGCGCCATTCATAGTTTTTGCCGAGGTGCGTACTGGAAGTATGCAACGCGACAGCGACAGAATAGGAGCCAACCCCCAATCTCGCATCGAAAGAAAATAAGAACGAACGCTTTTCTCCTTTTTTCAGGGAGGTGAGTGTCTGATTGAGATGGTACGTATTGGTCCCGAAAATCGGCTGTCCAAGTCGATCCTTAATCATATATCCGACAACAAGCTCAGGAATATCGTCCTTGACCTCAACGTTGACCTGCAAGCTGACACGATGCCCTACCGAAACAAATTCAGTCACATTGCCCTGTTCATCGAGAAGATGAACCTCAGAGATAGTCACCTCACCAGTGCCTGAAACAGTTTGCGTTTTACCATTATGCTCAACTTGTTTAATGGACTGATTTTGTTTATCGGCCAGAAGCGCATTGTAATAATCCATCACTGCTTCAGGTTCACCTTCCATTTCAATTTGGCCTTTATTCAATAAAATGGCCCGGTCGCAAATGCTTTGGATCGCTTGTTTATCATGGGATACCAGCAACAGCGTGGTCCCTTCCTGACGAAATTTTCGAATACGCTCAAAGCTTTTATGCTGGAAATATGCATCCCCAACAGATAATGCCTCATCGATAATTAGCACATCAGGACGGATAGCCGTCGCTACACTAAAAGCTAATCGAACTTGCATCCCACTGGAGTAGACGCGCACAGGCTGATCGATATAGTCCCCAATCTCAGCAAACTCTTCAATTTGCGGCATCAGTTCAGTTATTTTCTCTGACGATAACCCCAACAGTTGCCCAGACATATAAACATTCTGCCGGCCAGTGAAATCAGAATGAAACCCCATCCCCAATTCGAGTAATGCAGCGACACGTCCGGAGATTTCAATTTCTCCAGTCGTCGGCCTGGACGTCCCGGTTATGAGTTTAAGCAGGGTACTCTTGCCTGCACCGTTGATACCGATAATACCGACAGCCTCGCCCGGAGCGACTTCGAAATTAATCTCGCGGAGGATCCATTTCAAGTTATGGCGTTTGGTATTCAGAGGGGATAACCATTCGATCAGTCTCCCGGTCTTTGAGTGATACTGGCGATACGCCTTACCGACATTATTTACTCTGATATAACTCATTATAATTCATCCACCATATCCGCCGCATGCTTGCGGAACATCCTGAAACCGATGACACAGAAAATAATGGCGAGAGCCAATACTGGCCATAGCGAATACCAGTTGGGGGCCAGATGATAGGCGAAGATGGACTGATAAGATTGCATGATCCGAGTCATCGGGTTATACATCATCAGATTTTTTGCCCATGCAGGTAATGAATTCAGTACATAAACAATGGGTGTGAACCAAAACCAGAATTGCAGCGCAACGCCAACCAGTTGCCCCACATCCCTGAAAAAGACGTTCATGACACCAAGGATCATCCCCAGCCCACCGGCAAACAGGATTTGCAAAAGCAGGACCGGTATCACCGAGAGAAAGAGCCAGCCGGGGAAGTTACCGGTGACAATGATAAAAATTAGAAACAGACTGAAAATAATCGCGAAATTTAGCACCGCCGATAACGTCACGATGATCGGCAGACAGATTTTCGGAAAACTGAGTTTCTTGATCAGATTAGCATTGTTAATAAATACGCTCTGACCTTTATCCAGCATCTCAGTAAATAATCCCCAGGTCAGTACCCCGGAACAGAGATAAATACTATAGGCAAACGACCCGGTATTATCGGGCATTCTTGCCTTCATCACCTCGGAAAAAACCAGGGTATAGACCAGAATCATAGAGAGCGGTTGTAAAACGAGCCATAGTGCGCCCAGCATACTAGTTTGATAGCGCGCCTGAAAATCACGTTTAACACTGCTCCAGATAAATCCCCGATAACGATAAATCGTCGTTAGTAAATCTCTCACCTTATTCCCCGCTTAACAGGTGTAACAGCTCGGTCGTTTTTTCATTCATAAGCGCCACATCAGCTCTGGACTCAACGTTCAGACGCACCACCGGCTCGGTGTTAGACGTGCGCAGGTTAAAGCGCCATTCAGGGTATTCAATACTGATCCCGTCCGTTGTGTCGATGTGTGCAGCCGCCGGCTCATACTGCGCCCGGATGCGGGCGATCGCCTCAGCCGCATTCCTTAGCTTGCGGTTGATCTCTCCCGACGCAGGGAACGCCCTCTGGCGGTCCGCCACCAGCGATTTCAGCGAGCTGTTCTTCAGACACAGCAGCTCCGCCACCAGCAGCCACGGGATCATCCCGCTATCGCAGTAGGCGAAATCGCGGAAGTAATGGTGCGCACTCATCTCCCCGCCGTAGATAGCGTCTTCCTGACGCATCCGCTCCTTGATGAACGCATGCCCCGTCTTCGACATCACCGGCTGGCCGCCGTTGCGGGTCACGATGTCTACCGTGTTCCACGTCAAGCGCGGGTCGTGAATGATTTTCGCTCCCGGCTGCTTCTGCAGGAACGCCTCAGCCAGCAGGCCGACAATGTAATACCCCTCGATAAACGAAGCTTCGTCATCGAACAGGAAGCAGCGATCGAAGTCGCCGTCAAAGGCAATCCCCATGTCGGCCTGATGCTCGCGCACCGCGTCGGCGGTATCCTGGCGGCACTCCGGCAGCAGCGGATTCGGGATACCGTTAGGGAAATGGCCATCCGGCTGGTGATGCACCTTGATAAAGGTTACCGGCACCCCAGCCGCCGCGAAGCGTTTCTCCACCTCATCAATCACGTGCCCCGCAGCCCCGTTTCCGGAGTTCACCACCAACTTCAGTGGACGGGTGAAGTTCGAGAAGTCCACGTAGCTCATCAGATGGTCAACATACTCCTTCAGTACCGATATCTTGCTCAGGGTCCCGCGACGCGCCGGGTCCACTGGCGGGAACTGGTTTTCCTCCGCCAGGCGCTGGATATCCCGCAGGCCGGTGTCGCCGCTGATGGGCTTCGCATTCTCGCGCACCAGCTTCATGCCGTTGTAGTTCATAGGATTGTGGCTCGCGGTCACCTCGATGCCACCATCTACCCCAAGGTGGAAGGTGGCAAAGTAAATCTCTTCGGTACCGCTCAGGCCGATGTCCAGCACGTCGGTACCGGCGTCCATTAACCCGCGGGCCAGCGCCAGCTTCAGCGACTCGCTTGTGAGGCGCACATCGCCCCCCACCACTATCTTCCCGGGTTTCAGAAATTCGCCGTAGGCGCGACCGATACGGTAGGCGATGTCCTCGTTCAGTTCCTCACCCAGTTCACCACGGATGTCATAAGCCTTAAAACAAGTTAACTGTGTCATTCTGCATCTTGTCCCGAAAATAATTAGCAACGACCATACTGGTCTTTAATACGAATAATGTCGTCCTCGCCAAGGTACGCCCCCGACTGGATCTCCAGCACTTCCAGCGGAATACAGCCAGGGTTTTCCAGGCAGTGCTCGGCGCCAATCGGAATAAAGGTGGACTGGTTCTCGGACAGCAGGAACTGCTTACCGTTGACCGTCACCTGACCGGTGCCGGCGAGAATAACCCAATGCTCGGCGCGATGGTGGTGCATCTGCATCGAGAAGGCACCGCCTGGTTTCACCGTGATGCGGTTGACGTTGAAGCGCGGGGTCTGGACCACTACGTCGCAACGGCCCCAGGGGCGGTAAATCTCACGGTGGCGCTTGTACTCGCTGCGCTGGTTCTGCTTGAGGAACTCGACCGCCTTCTTCACGTCCTGGGAACGCTCGCGATTCATCACCAGCACGGCGTCCTTAGTGCTGACAATCACCAGATTCTCTACGCCAATGGCCGCCACTAGCTTCTCGTCGCTGTTGATGTAGCAGTTTTCGCTGTTGTGTACCCACGCGTCGCCACTAAGGACGTTGCCCTGCTCGTCTTTCGGGCTGACCTCCCATAGTGCGGACCAGGAGCCAACGTCGCTCCAGTCAGCATCGAGACCGACCACCACCGCATCAGCGGTTTTCTCCATAACGGCGTAGTCCACGGACTCATCCGGGCACTCGCAGAAAATATCATGTGGGATATTGATGAAATCGCTGCCATTATCGGCGGCATTCACCGCAGCCTGGCAGGCTTCCAGGATATCCGGACGGTATTTGGCCAGCTCGATGAGGTATTTCTTGGCGCGGAACATAAACATGCCGCTGTTCCAGTAGTACTCCCCGGAGGCGAGGTAAGCCTCGGCGCGCTCGCGATCCGGCTTCTCCACAAAGCGGGCCACCTGGTACGCGGAATGGGCACTATCGGTGAGCGCCACGCCGCGCTGAATGTAACCGTAGCCAGTTTCCGGGGCATTCGGCACGATACCGAAGGTGACCAGATGACCTTCATCAGCATACTGCTCGGCGACCCGGATAGCGTCGTGGAAGGCCGACTGGTTATTGATGATGTGGTCGGCGGCGAGAACCAGCATCAGCGGGTCGTCACCGTAGCGGGTGGCCTGAAGGGCCGCCAGGGCGATGGCCGGTGCGGTGTTGCGCCCGACTGGCTCAAGTATAATGTTATTCGACAGCTTATTTAGCTGGCGCAGCTGTTCAGCCACCAGGAAGCGATGCTCTTCGTTACAGATGACCATCGGTTCATGGATTTCAAGACCCGAGAGTCGGGTGATGGTTTCCTGCAGCATGGAGTTCTGCCCGAACAGGCGGAGGAACTGTTTCGGATAAAGCTCGCGTGACATCGGCCAGAGACGACTGCCGGTACCACCAGCCATAATTACAGGAAGTAACATAATGAAATCCTTAAATAAATAATTGTTTTATTTTACTATCAATCAATCGACCAACGGGTTGAATGGCTTTTTTCAGGTACGCTACCGCCATTGGCTATCGCAACCAAAATGCGTAGTGCTCCCGCGCTCCAGGCTAAACGCCACCCTCTTTTGCTTCAGAATGTCGGCAGCCCCTTCACTCAGCGGTCTCAAAAACCATCCTTACGGAACGGGCATCCTGAAAACCTAAAAGCAGAGATATGTCTCAGGGCATATCTCTGCTTTTAATATGTATCTGTTCCTCACCAAGCCACGAAACGCCCCACAATTTCCACATTTGCTGCCAGAGTAACCATCAGGACCTTCTCATTTACGCGGGGCAAAACACATGCTCTCACCGCCATCAAAAAAAACGAATCAAGTGATTTACCGATGCCGGCAACCATCAGAAAGGGGCATTTACGATACGAGGAAAGATAAGAAGAGACATCGTATTCGCCGCCAGAGAAGCAGCGCGCGTTCGGGCTTGACAGCTCTTTGCACACGACGACGGCGTTATGTTGCGACTGGTGGGATAAACGACTCATGCCTCTACACTGCACATTCCACAAAAAAATCTTCGCAGATTATAGCGTTGCATGCTGGGAAAAAAAATATAAAAGCCGACTAATTAATGGATTACTCAAATAATACACATCTTAAACATTTACCAAACCAATTAATTATAATCAATTGATATATAAGTAAAAATGAAGAAAGGCATGACATTTTTTTGCCTGGTTGCTAAATAATCTGCTGATAAAAAAAACAGACTTGTACAAAATTACGCCATGTTCGCTGTGAGTAATCCCGTTTTGCGAAGGTACATACTAACCAAAGAGGTGTCTGATTTGATGCATCACCTGCTGGTGCTGTTGCAGGTTCAAATGCTGGATTTAACAACAGTGATAGTGATTCTGCGCACGCGGCATCAGTGAGTTGCGGGGTAGGCGGATGTGATGTTGCTGTCACTTCCGGTAACAACTCATCCGTCATTGCCCGGTGTGCAGGTTTATCGTGCCTACAAATTTTCTCAACATATGTAAGCTGGATAAGATACGCCGGCATCGCATCCGACAAAAAAAACGGGCACGGTGTGACCACCCTGCCCGCTTTCTTTAAGCTCAAAAATCACTTCGCGTTGTAATTACGCAGCGCGTTACGCCCCAGTACAATACCCGCGCCAACCATGCCGCCCAGCAGCACCGCCAGAATCAAAGTGATTGCCTTCTTCGGGCTATCACGACGAATGGGTAACGTAGGTTTCATCACATAGCGGTAAGCGTGAATATCAAGATCATCAACCTTTAAGCTTTCGATATCCAGCAGGTTTTGACGAGTCTGATAGTAGGTTGACGAGAACACCAACGGACGGCTCGCTTCGTGCTTAACCATCGACTCCAGTGCATCACTCCCCAAAAGGAACATGGTATCCTGGGTCACGTCCTGTGTCTGCTGAATCTGCGGCTTTGTCACCTGCGCCTGATTCGCATACTGCAACGCTTCCTGAATTTGACGAATACGCAGCTCTTTTTGCTCCTGAGCGACCACTTCCTGGGTCTTCAGCGAATCCTGCAAGTTTTTCATACGCAGCGCGATGTTGTCTTTCAGATCTTTTTCAAGTTCTTCATTTACCTGGTCGTCAACTTGCTGGATATATTGAGCCAGCTGTTTCTGCGCAGCTTCAGGCGATTGTCCAACATAAGACACCGCTAAAGGTAATGACTGATTTTTAACAGTAGGTTCAATGGTCAGTTTTTCAGGTTCTTCCTGATTATCAAGCGTTTCTGCTAATGCAGAAAATGTCGTGCTGAAGCGACCAATTAAAATCGACTGGATCTCAGACACTTTCGGCGCGGCTGAACCATAAATCACATTTATGGCATTGTTATAACCAGCGATTTGCCCCACATCAGGTTGAGTAACGATAGCTGTGGAAGTCCATTTTTCTTTGGCAACGACCAGATATCCTATTGCTAGGGCAATAGCGACAATGACAGAAATGATGATTGTCATCTTGCCACGCCATAGTTGCACCAGTAAATCAATCAAATCAATCTGTTCCGGGTCAAGGTTTTGCCCAGAAACATTATTATTTTCTACTCTCATCATTACCCTAACGGACGTTATAATTTTAGGTCTGCATAGTGTAGTGATAATCTTAGTGAATACTATAGGATAAATGATAAAAACAATGAATTATTGCACGGGTTACAAAAGACAATCAGGGCGAAACCGCCCTGATCAGAGAAGATTAGTCGCTGCCAAAGAGATCTCGTGTGTAGACTTTGTCTGCCACATCCTTAAGCTCTTCTGCCATACGGTTGGAGATAATGACGTCGGCTTGTTGTTTGAAGGTGGCGAGATCACGTTCCAGGCGAGAGTTGAAGAATGAGTCTTCTTTCATTACCGGTTCGTAAATGATTACTTCAACGCCTTTCGCCTTGATACGCTTCATAATCCCCTGAATGGAAGACGCACGGAAGTTATCTGACCCGCTCTTCATAATCAGACGATAAATACCCACCACTTGCGGCTTGCGTGACAAAATGGCATCGGCAATAAAGTCTTTACGCGTGCGGTTTGCATCGACAATTGCCGAGATCAGGTTATTCGGCACAGACTGGTAGTTCGCCAGTAACTGCTTGGTATCTTTCGGCAGACAATAACCACCATAACCAAACGACGGATTGTTGTAATGGTTGCCAATGCGTGGGTCGAGACAAACGCCTTCGATAATCTGGCGAGTATTCAGACCTAAACTTTCTGCATAGCTATCCAATTCGTTAAAGTACGCCACGCGCATCGCCAGGTAGGTATTTGCAAATAGTTTAATCGCTTCTGCTTCAGTAGAGTCGGTAAACAGGGTTGGGATATTTTGCTTAATCGCACCCTCCTGTAATAAAGCAGCAAAACGTTCTGCGCGTTCTGAACGCTCACCGATGACAATACGTGACGGATGAAGGTTATCGTAAAGGGCTTTACCTTCGCGGAGGAATTCCGGAGAGAAAATAAGGTTATCGATACCCAGACGTTCTTTAATTGATTTGGTGAAACCTACCGGAATTGTAGATTTAATCACCATGACAGCATTAGGATTAATTTCTGTCACATCGCGAATGACCGCTTCGACGCTTGAGGTATTAAAATAATTTGTTTTCGGATCATAATCGGTAGGTGTGGCAATAATAACGTAATCGGCATTTTTATACGCGTCATACTTATCTGTCGTAGCACGGAAATTGAGATCTTTAGTCGCCAGATACTCTTCAATCTCCTTATCAACAATCGGTGACTGCTTCTTGTTAAGCATGTCCACTTTGGCCTGAACGATATCCAGTGCAACCACTTCGTGATTTTGCGCAATCAGAATACCATTTGAAAGACCAACATAACCTGTTCCTGAAATTGTTATTTTCATTAGCTCTGACTTCTTCCGGTTAAACATTTAGAGTGGTCATTAATCCACCACCACATCTTCATCTACTGCGGGATTTTTAACGCTGATGTAGATGAACTGTCAAGGTAGCGATCCTGCTGTGCGGCTCTGTATTATATCGCTTTTTTAATCATAAATTATAAAAAAAAGCCATAACCTGCCGCTTTGTATAATAAAAAAGCCCGGAGGGTTTCTCCGGGCCTTGCATTGATTAATTGATTTAAATCAGATTAATCCAGCCATTCGGTATGGAAGACACCTTCTTTATCAATGCGCTTATAAGTATGCGCACCGAAATAGTCACGCTGTGCCTGGATCAGGTTCGCAGGCAGAACAGCGGCACGGTAGCTGTCATAATAGGCAACCGCAGCGGCGAAGGTAGGAACCGGGATACCGTTCTGTACTGCATAAGCAACGACATCACGCAGCGCCTGCTGGTAGTCATCGGCAATTTGCTTGAAGTACGGAGCCAACAGCAGGTTAGCGATCTGCGGATTTTCGGCATATGCATCGGTGATTTTCTGCAGGAACTGCGCACGGATGATGCAGCCAGCACGGAAAATCTTCGCGATTTCGCCGTAGTTTAGATCCCAGTTGTACTCTTCAGACGCGGCACGCAGCTGAGAGAAGCCCTGAGCGTAAGAAACGATTTTGCCCAGATACAGCGCACGACGAACTTTTTCGATGAACTCAGCCTTGTCACCTGCTGGCTGCGCTTGCGGACCAGAAAGAACTTTTGATGCAGCAACGCGCTGATCTTTCAGAGACGAGATATAACGTGCAAACACAGACTCGGTAATCAGCGACAGCGGTTCGCCGAGATCCAGCGCACTCTGGCTGGTCCATTTGCCCGTACCTTTATTAGCCGCTTCATCCAGAATTACATCAACCAGGTAGTTGCCGTCTTCATCTTTTTTGGTGAAGATATCTTTGGTGATATCGATCAGGTAGCTGCTCAGTTCACCGTTATTCCACTCGGTAAAGGTCTGCGCCAGTTCTACGTTGGAGAGGTTCAGACCACCTTTAAGCAGAGAATAGGCTTCAGCAATCAGCTGCATATCGCCGTATTCAATACCGTTGTGAACCATCTTCACATAGTGACCTGCACCATCGGCACCAATATAGGTAACGCATGGCTCACCGTCTTCAGCCACTGCGGCGATTTTAGTCAGGATCGGTGCAACAAGTTCATAGGCTTCTTTCTGGCCGCCAGGCATAATGGAAGGACCTTTCAGCGCGCCTTCCTCACCACCAGAGACACCGGTACCAATGAAGTTAAAGCCTTCTGCAGAAAGCTCACGATTACGACGAATGGTGTCCTGGAAGAAGGTATTACCACCATCAATGATGATGTCACCTTTATCGAGGTATGGCTTGAGAGAATCAATAGCAGCATCCGTGCCTACACCTGCTTTCACCATTAACAGGATGCGACGAGGCGTTTCCAGAGATTCAACGAACTCTTTCACCGTATAGTAAGGAACCAGTTTCTTGCCTGGATTTTCAGCAATCACTTCTTCCGTCTTCTCACGGGAACGGTTGAAAATAGAGACGGTATAACCACGGCTTTCGATGTTGAGCGCAAGGTTGCGTCCCATCACTGCCATACCGACGACGCCGATCTGTTGCTTTGACATTGTTTACTCCTGTCAGAGGATAGAATAATGATTCTACACACTTTAATTCAATTATTAACATAAAAGCCACATATAAATAGCCCGGAATCATCAATTAATAACCAATAATCCACATGACATATTTTTAGCAAAATATAAATGCGAGAGTTATATAAAACCATTCGGATTCAGACTTTGCCAACGCCAGGCATCCTGTACCATCTCAGTCAAACCACGTTGAGCAATCCAACCTAACGCAGAATTAGCTTTCTCTGGGCTTGACCAACACTCAGCTATATCACCGGGTCTCCTGGGCATAACTTTAAAAGGTATCTTTTTTTGTGTAACTTCCTCGAATTTTTTTATTACCTCAAAAACTGAATACCCCCTGCCGGTGCCTAAGTTAAAACAATGATAACCACTATTATCATTTAAAAATTTCAATGCTGAATAATGTCCCTCAGCCAAATCCATAACATGGATATAATCTCTAACTCCCGAACCATCACGCGTTGGATAATCTCCCCCATAAACATTTAGAAATTCGAGTTTAGAAACTGCAACTTGAGAGATATAAGGGAACAAATTTGACGGAATACCTTTAGGGTCTTCTCCTATTAATCCAGAAGAATGTGCTCCCACTGGATTAAAATACCTCAAGCATATAATATTTTTGTCTTTCCTAACATTAGCGTAATCATGAATAATCACTTCAGAAAAAAACTTTGAACTTCCATAGGGATTCGTTGTACCTCCTATTCTATCTTTTTCTGTTATAGGTACAGTGACTGGCTCTCCATAAACTGTTGCCGACGAGCTAAAAATAAGATTTTTCACATCACAATCAGTCATCGCCTGTAATATGTTCAACGTTCCAACAACATTAGTTGTATAGTATTCAATTGGCTTGACATTTGATTCAGAAACCGATTTCAACGCAGCAAAATGAATAATGGTGTCTATTTTGTATCTAGAAATTATATCTTTTAAAAAAGATAAATTCAAAACATCAGCATTAAAAAACACAAAATCCAGCTTTGCTATTTCTTTAATTCGTGCCAACACCTTATCAGATGAATTAATTAAATTATCAATTACAACAATAGATTCACCTTTTTTTAAGAGAGTAGCGACAGTATGTGAGCCTATATACCCTGTGCCACCGGTTATTAGTATTGTCATTTATTAATTGAACCTCTAAGTGAGTTAAATGATATTTTTCTTATTAAGAAATAAACAATCCAAGATAAAATATAATATTTTGCAGCAAGTAAATATATACTATCCAAAGAGTCTCTGACAGAAAAAAATATATTAGGACTAATAGCAATTACAACCATAAACATAATTTTACTCTTGCGCATATTTTTTTCATAAAAACCAAGAGTAAAGCCTACCGCGAGAGATAATAAAGCGGCCAGCATAAAATCATCTGTCACCAAATAAGATTCACTTATAATTGATGAACCAAGCCCCTGACCATTATAAAATGCTTCAGGATTTGCAGTATAACTTACTAGACGGCTAAAACTTTCTGTCTGATTTGTTATCTCTTCGCCTCCGAGATAAGATACCAAACGTTCAAGCCCAGGAATAAACCATCCCAACTTGAGTGCTAATGTTATATCACCAACACTATGAATAGAATAACCGATAACTCCGATTATACCACCGCGCGCATAAAAGAAATCAACTATATCACGCGCAAAATCACTCAACGTAGCACTATTTTCATATCTAGGGGATAAAAAAGTCAATAAAAAAATTGAAAAATATAAACCGATTAAAAATATTAGTAATCGCTTTAATGAGACCTTATGAAACAACCCAATAATGAATATTATTGATAAAAGCGTAGTAATTAACATTCCCCTTGCACCTGTTATGCCGGAAAGAACGCCATTAATAATCAGGAGAAAAAATATCCACTTTCTTGTTTTAGGTTCAATAAGGGCAATCGAGCCTGATATTAAAAAAAGGTATCTGGCGTACTGATATATCTTTGAGTAAGAAAAATCCGAATAAAGGGCATAATATCCTTTTGAAGACACTGTAATTATGGCATATATTTGTTCAGGAAGTTGAATCAAAAAGAATAAAATTGCCATTTTTAAGGCACGTTTAACCTCAGAAGGACTAAACTCAATTGATAAGACATCCTTACTTTTACCATCTAATGTAAATAAATATCCAATGGCAGGAAAAAACAACCATGAAATAACTAAATTAAATGTATCTAAATTTTCATTATAATTAAAGTTAGATATTGTCATATAGTCTAAATCAAACAATATACTTAAATTCGCCTCCCCACCCATGAACAAATCATTAAAAAAAACATATATAAAACGCCCACCCACAAAAACACCAAAACTTATAAAATATAAAGAAAACAGTGAAGCATAGTTCATTCCATTTACTATTAGATACAAGTAAACAAACAGGTATGTAAAAACAAAAATCACAGAAAAATCTAATGCATCAAGTTTATAATAAAATAAATAAATATACACAAAAACATAAACAATAAGTAAAGGAACGATCCGTATATAATTATATCGCCGAGTGGATAATAAAATTTGAGTACGCATAATCCACCTTTAATAAATGTTTTTAATCTTCCATAGAATGGGCATAAATAACCGCAATAGATTTTTAAAACTTAAATTATATTTTAACAGCGGAACAGCATATCGAATTATTTTAAATCTCCATGCCATCTTATCTGTTAACCTAATATCATTACATAAAGAAAGGTTTACTGACGCTGACGTTAAAAGTGAGAGTAAATATATTTTTCTGGAATTGCTATCATCATCTGCAAGAAAGTTACCCTCTTTATTTAAACATTCAAAGGTGTACAAGTAACCTTCAACATGTCTTATGGATTTATCTGTTGTCGTAATCGAACCAACTCTTACTCTACGACAAAATAATTTTTCAGCAATAACATAACAATAAATATTGTTGTCTGTTAACAGTTTGGTTGTAAATAAATTATCTTCGTGTAAATACCCCTCAGGAAATTTCATATGAGAAAAGTCACGTAAACGAAAAAAATAACAGCATACCGACACAACATACTTTCCTTCTAATATAAATCTCCTAAACAATTCATACGACTGGTATTTACCACAAGCAATGTTTCGTTTATAATTATAATCTTTTAAGTTATGCTTGTTTTCATCATCTGAAAAGGCTATTGCATCAAAAAAGACAACATCTACATCTTTATTCTGTTTAAATTTCTGCACACATATTTCAAGACATTTAGGAGTAATTAGATCATCGCTATCCATAAAGTAACAGATATCACCTGTTGAAAATTTTAATCCTTGGTTTCGTGCAAATGATAGCCCCCCATTTTTAAAGTTATGTATCTTAATCCTAGGATCTTTTACTCGATATTTTTCTAAAATATCAAGGCTTGAATCAGTAGATCCATCGTTTATACATATAACTTCAAAATTACTATATGTTTGAGCTAAAATTGAATCCAAACATTCAGCCAAATATTTTTCAACATTGAAAACAGGAACTATGACTGAAACTTTCATATAGCGCGGACCTGTAAAATATTATTGTTAACAAATTTTTCTAATACGTTACTTAAGTACATATCTTTATCAATCACCGATTTTATATTTTCTTCTTTATACATGTTTAACATATCAGGAATAATCTTAAAAAAATCTCTTTTTTTATAATTGATTATATATTGATTAGATAACTCATAATCAATAGATGTCAGGCATGGTCTATTGTTTTTTAAGTATTCATATATTTTAAGAGGCGATTCATCATGGCTTTTCTCTTGAATATAAGGTAACAATCCCACTTTAAAATTAGCAATAATAGTCTCTAGTTCATCATATCGAAATGCACCATTATATTTTACATTTTTAATTCTCAAAAGTTTTTTTTCCAACTCTTTATCAAAACACGCTCCATGAATTGTTATCGTATATTTACGACTCAAAATCTCAATAAAGTCTATATCGAATTTATCAGTAATAAACCCAATGAAACCGAAATCAAACTCAGGACTTTGAGTATGACTCCGAGAAAAATTATCACCTAGGTTTTCATAACAAAAAATTCTATTTGGAATAGTAAACTTTCTCTCATGACTTACAGATATTTCTGATAATGCGTTCCCACTCACGCCTGTAACCACTAAGGCATTATTTCCTACAAATTTATATTTATTCCTAACAAGTTTCTTTTCTTTTTCAGAAAAACGATTATGCTTGGTGAAATTATCAATTAGATCATACCAATACACCCAATTTTGATTTTCTGGAAAATTAAACACACCAATAGGTAAAAAATCTAATAATACATTTAAACATTCATCGTCATATAAATTATCCAATTTTTTATTAATTATCTTTATATATACATCATCTGCCCATGCTCTTCCTTTAACTGGCCCCAATAAATCATAGCTGAAGGAATCTACTGTACTAATTTTTTCTGTGTTTATTTTCTTTGATATTGTTTTTCTAAACAGAATTTTTTCATGAATTGATACTGGTCGATTGAACACTGTTATTTTTTTTATTTTTGACAATTTCTCAAGTTCAAATAAAAATTGAAGATCACGTACTGAAGGACCATATTTTGAATAGAAATAACTATCTCTATAAAGAAGCACAACTAAATTAATCATTTTATATTCCTAATGAGGTAAAATAAAAAAGGCGTGAAAAATATAGCTAATAATATTCCATTTAAACATAAAGTAGATATATCGTTTAATTCATAACTGGCATCAATAATTTTTATTGAAGTAATTAATAGATATGTCGGAATGAGTTGTATTATTGTTATTTTTATTAACCCTGACAAAAAGCGAACAATACAAGAACAGAAACAATACCTATATAAAATAAAATATGTTATTATAAAATTTACAATGAATGTTAATACAATGAATTTACATAATAATTCTACACTAGAAAAATAAACACCAATACCTATTCCTAATACATTTAGGAATGAAGTTATTAACCCTGTTATAAATAACAGTCTTGGTTTATTCATCACCTGAAAAAAAGCACCCGATGAAGACATTACCGTTTGCACTGGTATACTTAGTGCTAAAATAGCAACATAAGTAATAGAGAGCTCCCATTGCTGACCAAATAGAAACCGAACAATAGAAGCAGCATTAAATAATATAAATACTGTTATGGGTATGGATATAGAGTATAATCTGAAAGCGAGTTTATTGTGTTCCTTTTCTATAAACCGTATATCATCCTTAAAATTTACTAAAATAGGTTGTATAGCTGGAGTTATTGCAAAAGTTGTCAGCATTAATGGATATCGCATCAATTGATATGCTTTATCATATTGTCCTAACAATAATGAGCCAAAATATTTACCCACCAATATGGAGTCTAAATTTCTTGAAAAAAAATTCAATACATTGAATGAGAATTGATAAATAGAAAATTTTGCAATTTTCCTCACTGGTCCAAAATAAAATTTAAAAGCAATCCACTCCCCATCAACAATCCTAAGGCTTAACATGTAAAATATATATCGAAACATTGAAAATAAAAATGGTTTTAATGCTAACAAAACCAATTCAATTTTTAATTTAATTAAAAGAAAGATTATAACAAATGAAAAAACTTCCGATATAATATCTATACATGCAATTGTTTTAAAGCGTGCATGTTTCAAATTTTCAGTTAATGGTACAATGGTTAGTGTCGAAAAAAATATTGCTGGAGTGACCATTTCAACTATTGGCTTAATATCTGCGTTACCATAAAAAGTTGTTATCATCCCAGAGCATAAATAAAATAATATAGAACCAACTATACCAATCAGTAATGTAAACCCATATATAGCCTCAATATCTGTCTTCTTTAACGTTTTATCATTAATTATTGCTGGCCCAAACCCCATTTCAGTCAGTAATTGCAAGAATAAATATATAACTTGTACAGATGCAACTAACCCAAATTCTGTTGGACTGAAAAGGCGAGAATAAATAACCAATGTCAAAAACTGCACAATGTATGTGGAAAACTTACCAAATATGCTATTCAATATTGCACGATATAATCCCACGATGGCACCTGACTATTTTTTATTTTTTGACATTGTAAATAAATATTTATATTGTTTGCTAATTATATCCCAAGTGTAACTCTTTTGTGCAATTGCTATCATTTTTTCACCATTTGAAGGTACATTCTCGTTATTTATAACATTAAAAAGACTTTCGGCATTATTAAAATACAAAGCTTCATTTCCTGTTGTATGTCTATTAAAACCGCAGTCAAATGCAATAACTGTTTTACCAAAATGCATTGCTTCTACTAATGAAGGATTAGTCCCTCCTGCAGAATGTCCATGTACATACCCCTTACAAGAGCACCTGAAAGAATATAATATATCAAGATCGTAAACAGGATCTGTTATATCGATATTTGAATATTTAGAATATTTTCTCTTCAACTGAATGCCATAATCATTAGCATTCCAGTTTCCTATAAATTTTATTTTTTGCTCAGACTTTGAAAAAGCCTCTAGTATTAAATGAACATTGTTCTCGGGTTCTATTCTACATATAGAAATATAATAATCATCTTCTACTAATGCTTCTTTATCTATATGATTACATAATGCATGATCTCCACCATATGATATATTTTTACTTTCTACACCATACTCTTCCTTTACATAATCGACAATAACTTGATTATCAGAAACAACTATATCTGAATACTTAACTGCAACTGATTCAGACAATTTTAAAAATTTTCTAGCTATTTTTCCCCATTTTTGTCTTCGCCATTCCATTCCATCTATATTCGTTATGATCAAAGCATCTGACATTAGCCTAAACAATGGGAGAAAAATACATCCGGATACACCAAGGATTAGTATGACATCAAACTTACCCACAATGCATTTTGCCAGTGATAACATGTCATAAAATATGCTGCTTACGCCATTTGCATTAATTGGCAAATATATTAACTTAGCTCCCATGTAACTATTTATTTTGTTTTTATAATATTTGCTTGAACAAAAAACTGTATATTCAATATCCTTGTCATTATGCTTTATTAAATTATCTACAAGTGATTCAAAACCACCATAACATGCTGGTAAACCAACTGTACCTACAACTGCAACCTTACAAACCATTTAATAAATCTCCTTGAAAAATTTGTTGTTCTTATCCTTTTGTGACAAAATTAAAAACTTGTAGTTTGGCCATTTGATAGAAAGTGCTGGATCATTCCATATAATCCCCCTATCACTCTCAGGATGATAATAATTCGTCGCCTTATAAACAAACTCAGCCGTCTCACTCAGCACCAAAAATCCATGCGCAAATCCTTCAGGTATCCACAACTGGCGCTTATTCTCAGCAGATAAATTCACCCCAACCCATTTTCCATAGGTAGGTGACGATTTACGAATATCAACCGCAACATCAAAAACCTCACCAACAACACAACGTACCAATTTCCCTTGCGCATAAGGTTCTAACTGATAATGCAGCCCGCGTAAAACACCTTTACCAGACTTCGAATGGTTATCCTGAACAAATTCAACTTTGCGGCCTACAGCTTCCTCAAAAATCTTCTGATTAAAGCTCTCAAAAAAGAAACCACGCTCATCACCAAATACTTTCGGTTCAAAAATCAATACGTCTGGAATTTCTGTTTTAATTACGTTCATTTTATTACTAACCTTCAATCATTTTTAGTAGATACTGACCATAAGCATTTTTTTTCAGCGGTTCAGCTAATACTTTCACTTGCTCAGCATCAATAAACCCTTTACGGTAAGCAATTTCTTCCGGGCAGGATACTTTCAGCCCCTGACGTTCTTCAATTGTTGCAATAAAGTTGCTTGCTTCAATAAGACTTTGATGTGTCCCCGTGTCAAGCCATGCATAACCACGCCCCATCATGGCAACAGATAAACGCCCCTGTTCCATATAAATACGGTTAATATCGGTAATTTCTAGTTCACCACGGGCAGAAGGCTTAAGGTTTTTCGCCATTTCGACAACGTCGTTATCATAGAAATAAAGCCCGGTTACCGCATAATTACTTTTTGGTTGTAACGGTTTTTCTTCCAGGCTTATTGCCGTACCGTTTTTATCAAACTCAACGACACCGTAGCGTTCAGGATCATTAACGTGATAGGCAAATACCGTTGCACCACTTTCTTTGTTAACAGCGGCATCCATTAACTTCGGCAGATCGTGACCGTAAAAGATATTATCACCAAGAACCAAAGCACAATCATCACCACCGATAAACTCTTCACCGATGATAAATGCCTGAGCAAGACCATCTGGACTCGGTTGCACTTTGTACTGAAGATTTAACCCCCACTGGCTACCATCACCCAGCAGTTGTTGAAAACGAGGGGTATCCTGTGGCGTACTGATAATCAGAATATCGCGAATACCCGCCAACATCAGTGTAGAGAGCGGATAATAGATCATCGGTTTATCATAAATCGGTAACAGCTGTTTACTGACAGCCATAGTTACAGGATAAAGACGAGTACCAGAACCGCCCGCTAAAATAATACCTTTACGCGTTTTCATTTCATCATTCCTTTTAATTCATCTTGCTCCATCATCACGAACAAGATGCAAAAACTATTAAATTGCTGTAGTCGTAAACAATTCGTTGAGCATTCGTTTCACGCCAACCTGCCAGTCAGGCAAGACAAGCGCAAAGTTCTGCTGAAATTTTTCTGTATTAAGGCGAGAGTTATGCGGACGACGAGCTGGTGTAGGATAGGCAGTTGTTGGTACTGCGTTGAGCTTGTTGAGTGCAAGGGGAATGCCTACTTTGCGCGCTTCTTCAAAAACCAGCGCAGCATAATCGTACCAGGTTGTAGTACCACTGGCTACCAAATGATACAAGCCTGCGACTTCCGGTTTATTCAGTGCTACACGAATGGCATGTGCTGTACAATCAGCCAGCAGCTCAGCACCTGTTGGCGCACCAAACTGATCGTTAATAACCGCTAATTCTTCACGCTCTTTTGCCAGACGTAACATCGTTTTGGCGAAGTTATTTCCTTTTCCTGCATAGACCCAGCTGGTCCGGAAAATAAGGTGCTTTGCACAATGTTCTTGTAATGCTCTTTCTCCAGCCAATTTGGTTTTGCCATAAACATTGAGCGGAGCGGTTACATCAGTCTCGAACCATGGAATGTCGCCATTTCCAGGGAATACGTAGTCAGTTGAGTAATGAATTACCCAAGCCCCAACTTCATTAGCCGCTTTGGCAATTGATTCAACGCTGATCGCATTGAGTAATTGTGCAAATTCGGGTTCTGACTCAGCCTTATCTACTGCGGTATGAGCCGCAGCATTAACAATTACATCAGGGCGAATTTTTTTGACGGTTTCAGCCACACCTTCAGGATTACTAAAATCACCACAATAATCAGTGGAGTGAACATCAAGAGCAATCAAATTACCCAAAGGTGCCAGAGCACGCTGTAGTTCCCAACCTACCTGCCCTGTTTTGCCAAAAAGGAGAATATTCATTACTGGCGGCCCTCATAGTTCTGTTCAATCCACGATTGATAGGCACCACTTTTCACATTCTCGACCCATTTTGCATTAGCCAGGTACCATTCCACCGTTTTACGAATCCCGCTCTCAAACGTTTCCTGCGGTTTCCAGCCCAATTCGCGGCTAATCTTCTCTGCATCAATCGCATAACGGCGATCGTGTCCCGGGCGATCGGCAACATAAGTAATTTGCTCGCGGTAAGATTTCTCTTTCGGTACAATCTCATCCAACAAATCACAAATAGTGAGCACTACATCGATGTTTTTCTTTTCGTTGTGTCCACCAATGTTATAAGTTTCACCCGCTTTACCTTCGGTTACGACGGTATATAACGCACGCGCATGATCTTCAACATACAGCCAGTCACGAATTTGATCCCCTTTACCATAAATAGGTAATGCTTTACCTTCCAGAGCATTGAGAATAACCAATGGAATAAGTTTTTCCGGGAAATGATAAGGACCATAATTGTTAGAGCAATTAGTCACAATGGTCGGTAAACCATAGGTACGTTTCCACGCGCGGACTAAATGATCGCTGGATGCTTTGGATGCGGAATAAGGGCTGCTTGGCGCGTAAGCTGTTGTCTCAGAAAATAAGGGTAATTCTTCTTTATTATTTACTTCGTCAGGATGAGGCAAATCACCATAGACTTCGTCAGTAGAAATATGATGAAAACGGAAGCTATTTTTCTTGTCGCTATCAAGAGCAGACCAGTAATTACGAGCGGCCTCTAAAAGGACATAAGTACCAACAATATTGGTTTCAATAAATGCCGCAGGGCCAGTAATTGAACGATCCACATGGCTTTCAGCAGCCAGGTGCATCACTGCATCCGGCTGATGCAGAGCAAAAATCCGTGCCATTGCAGCTGCATCGCAAATATCCGCATGTTCAAAAACATAGCGTTCAGAATCAGAAACATCAGCAAGTGATTCCAGGTTTCCGGCGTACGTTAATTTATCGACATTAACAACACTATCCTGAGTATTATTTATAATGTGACGAACTACAGCAGAACCAATAAATCCTGCTCCACCAGTAACAAGTATTTTCACTTAATTTATTCCATATTACTTCAGAGCATGCTGTGAAATAAGCGGCTCTCAGTTTGATTAATAGAGGTATTAATGCACGCTACCGCCCCTGGCTTTACAGCTACCAGAGCACTGCATGCATGCCTACGATGTGACGAGCGTTACCCACTCGCGCTAAACCCGAAAAATTCAAACGCTAATTGTCTTACCAATCCGCTCTGGAAACAAGGAAAATCCTGGAAAACTTTGACTAAAATCCTATTGCTAACTCGTTGTTATTCTGATTGTTTATATAAAACAACGGCAGGAATATTCGCAACAAATTACTTTCGCCACGAATCTTCACTGCCGTTATAATTTTGTTATCAACCGTTACATCCGGTCAGATTTTCATTATTCGCTTAACAGCTTCTCAATGCCTTTACGGAACTTCGCCCCTTCTTTGAGGTTGCGTAATCCATACTTCACGAACGCCTGCATATAGCCCATTTTTTTACCGCAGTCGTAGCTGTCACCAGTCATCAGCATTGCATCAACAGACTGTTTTTTTGCCAGTTCAGCAATAGCATCAGTCAGCTGAATACGTCCCCATGCACCTGGCTGAGTGCGTTCAAGTTCCGGCCAAATATCGGCAGAAAGCACATAGCGACCAACGGCCATGATGTCTGAGTCCAACGTCTGCGGCTGATCCGGTTTTTCGATAAATTCAACAATGCGGCTGACTTTACCTTCACGGTCCAGTGGTTCTTTGGTCTGGATGACCGAGTATTCAGAGAGGTCACCCGGCATACGTTTTGCCAGCACCTGGCTACGACCCGTTTCGTTGAATCGTGCAATCATGGCAGCAAGGTTGTAGCGCAGCGGGTCGGCGCTGGCGTCGTCGATCACAACGTCCGGCAGCACCACGACAAATGGATTGTCACCAATGGCGGGTCGTGCACATAAAATGGAGTGGCCCAAACCTAAAGGTTCGCCCTGACGCACGTTCATAATGGTCACGCCCGGTGGACAGATGGACTGCACTTCCGCAAGCAGTTGACGCTTTACGCGCTGTTCAAGGAGAGATTCTAATTCATAAGAGGTGTCGAAGTGGTTTTCGACCGCGTTCTTGGACGCGTGAGTTACCAGGAGGATTTCTTTGATCCCTGCAGCCACAATCTCGTCAACAATGTACTGAATCATTGGCTTGTCGACGATCGGTAGCATCTCTTTGGGAATCGCCTTAGTGGCAGGCAACATATGCATCCCAAGACCCGCTACAGGAATAACTGCTTTTAAATTCGTCATTATTTCATCCACCTGTAAAATGGTTGCTGAATTATAGCTTGTTCGATTTTTTTCGCCAGCATCAATTACCCTGAATTGATTACTGAATT
>SKEN01000435.1_pt1 | contig 30634 bp, 26 predicted proteins | sample 4826711 | NCBI WGS metagenome assembly SKEN01 (sample SAMN11008808, study PRJNA524170) | human gut metagenome | biome: Human fecal sample; material: Feces; isolation source: fecal sample from pouch patient p39 | host: Homo sapiens | place: Israel: Tel-Aviv | collected 2015-02-10 | reverse complement strand
TTTTTCTACATATCTATTGTATTATAAATTAAATATGAATTTAATAATACAATAAATTAAAATTGGGGGGGAGTGGTTAAAAATGTTTAAATACATATTTTTATCTTTACTAGGTTTTATATTTTTATCTTGCGGAAGTAATGAAATGGATATTTCTAAATTAAAACAAAAAGATGACATTTTTTATTATGAAAATGAAAGTAAACCATTTAGTGGAAAAGCAGTTTCAAAATATTCTAATAACCAAACTGAAATTCAAGAAATTTATGAAAATGGAAATTTATATGAAAGAAAAAGTTATTATGAAAATGGAAGTCTTCAAAGTGAAGAAAAATATCAACCTAGTGGAAATGGAACACGTAAAGAATATTATCTGAATGGAAAATTAAAAGAAGAACTAACCTTTAAAAGTAAAATTTCAGACGATATTCCATACTATTTAAATGGGGAACTGAATATGATATCTTATAATGAAAATGGAAATTTGATATCAACATCAACTATACAATATTTGAATTTTCATCAGATTAATAAAGCTTCTTATGAAGTTTATTATAATAAAAATCAAACAAGAGAACAGGATGAAATTATAACAAATAATGAAACAACTAATAGAAAGTATTATGACAATGGAAACTTTTCTGTTATATCAACAAGATATTCAAATAATAGTGTAAAGATAACATCTTATTATAAAGATGGAAAAAAAAGATCTTTGGAAAATTTTGATTCAGAAAATAAACGTAATGGTATATATAAATATTATTCAGAAACTGGTAAATTATCTGAAGAAGGTTATTATTTAAATGGAAAAAAGAATGGAAGTTGGTATTTAAATGATCGTAATGGAGATTTGCAAGAAGAAGGGAATTATTTAAACGATGAAAAAATTGGAATTTGGTATTATTATGACAATGGACTAAAATTACAGCAAGAATTTAAGGATGGAAAATTAGTTAATATTAAATACTTAGAAAAATAGAAACCTAAAATAGGTAGGACATATTGGTGTGTATTGGAAAATAAAAGAATTATATCCAATTAGAAAAATTTTTAGCGTTGTTTCTTGTGAGATTCTAATAGATATCAAAATACTAAAAGGGGGAGTTCATGTTTTTGAATATTGTTTTAATATTGTGTATTTATTTTTTTAAATTAAGTTATGTTTATATTTTTGTTTATTTATCATTGATATATTTTATATCAGGATTTAGATATGGTAAAAATGGAAGTATGAAATCTTTTTTTATTACACTAGACACAAATTTAATATATCGTAATACAGTTTTATCTGAAAAATTAAAATTTTTATCTGAAATGTTTATAACTTGTGTATTAATGTGCATTCCATCTTCGATATTGATTTTAATTTACACTTTAATATATGGTTCTATATCTAATATAGGAATATCTCTTAAATTAATTCCCGTATTTTTTATATTGCTATCTTCTTTGGTTTTTAAATTGATTGGTGAAATTTGTGGGTCTTTAGTTTGGAGAAACTATCAATGATGAAAATAATTAAGCTCTGTTTTAAATTTTAGCTATGCTTTTAGAACGTTAATTAATTCAAATTTTTCTTAATATTGCAACTTATAAATTTAGATATTTTTAGGGATGTCTCAAAGAAACATCCCTAAAAATAAAATCTTATTCCTATTTTTTAGAGCTTATGTAACTTTTGTAGTTTCTTCAAAAGAAAAACTACTATTTAACAATTTTTTATCTCTTCTAATGTTCCATCTTCTCTATAACGTTCTATTTTTTCTAGTACTCCATTTGCATTGTAATACATTATACCTTCTAAGATTCCATTTTTTCTGTAATATTTCATTTTCTCTATTGTTTTATCTGTTCTATAATATGTTATTCCCTCTAATATTGCAGCCTCTCTGTAACGCTTCATTTTTTCAACTACTCCATTTACATTGTAGTACATTATACCTTCTAATACTCCATCTTCTCTGTAACGTTCCATTTTTTCTGTTACTCCATTCACACTGTAGTACATTATACCTTCTAATGTTCCATTTTCTCTGTAATGTTCCATTTTTTCTATTGTTTGATTTGTATTGTAATGAGCTCTACTTTCTAATTTTTTATTTTCTCTGTAACATTCTAGCTTTTGTATCATTCCATTTCTTTTGTAATACTGTATTTTTTCTATTGTTTGACCTGATCTAAAATATACTATTTTTTCTATTGTTCTATCTTCTCTATAATAATTTGATCGTTCTACCGTTTCGTCTTCTTTGTGATATGCTATTTCTTCAAGTGTTCCATTTGTTCTGTAAAATTTCATTTCTTTTATTGTTTCGTTTTTTCTATAGTATGATATATCCTCTAATATTCCGTCTTTATAACATTCATATTTCTCTATTGTCTCATCTGCTCTATGATATGAAATACTTTCTAATATTCCATCTTCTTTACAAGACTCTATCATTTCAAGTGTTCCGTCTTCTCTGTAATATTCCATTTCTTTTACTGTTTTATCATTTCTATGGTATGAGATGTTTTTTAACGATCCATCTTCTCTATAATATTTGATTTTTTCTATTGTTCTATCTGTTCTATAATATAAAATTTCTTCGAGTACTCCGTCTTCTTTATAGCATTCTGCTTTTTCTAGTGTTCCATCTTTTTTATGAAAGAATCTGTTTTCTAATGTCCCATTTTCCCTATAATATTCAATCTTTAATCCTAATCCATTTTCTCTATAGTATTCAATTTTTTCTAATATTCCACCTTGTTTGTAATATCTTATTTTTTCTAATATTCTATCTTTTCTGTAGTATTGTATATCTTTTAATGTTCCATCCTCTCTATAGTGTTCTATATTTATCCCACTTTCATCTTCTCTGTAATATTCTATCATTTTTAGTAATCCATCTTCTTTGTAATGTTCAATTTTTTCTATCATTATATTTGCTTTATAAAGTTCTAAATGATTTTTTGTTATATTTTTTTTGTAATATTCTACTTTTTCTAATATTCTATTTTCTTTATAATACCCTATCTTTTCTAAAGTTTCATCTTCTCTATAAAGCTCTATCTTTTCTAAAATTCCATTTTTCTTATTAAAGAATAAATCTAAAATCGCTCTATCTTTTCTATAATACTCTATCTTTTCTATTGTTTTATTTACTCTATAATATTTTTTTAATTCTAAATTGCTTTTCATTTTGGTTATCTCCTTTTAGTTATTTACAAGCTTTTTATTATTGAAAAAATTAAAATTTTAAAGAATATATTTCATTAACCAGATATTTAAAAAATAAGAGTTTCCAATATTTCAATAGATTTATTTTTAGTTACTTTATTATAACTCTCCTCTTTCTTTAAGAACCTTTTCCCATCTATAGATAGTAGCTCTAGGAACTCCAAATTCTTTTGATAACTCAGTCTTATTGAATCCCTTATTATAAAACATCTTAAATCTATTTAAACTATCTCCCTTTAATTCAATGCTACCTTTTTTTCGTCCTTTATATTTTCCCTCAGCTTTTGCTATAGCAACACCTTCTCTAACTCTTTCATTGATATTTTCTCTCTCTAATTCTGCAACAGCTCCAATTATAGTTAAAAAGAATTTTCCAATAGCTGTTCCAGTATCAATATCTTTATCTAAAACCTTTAGAGTAGCTCCTTTATCTTCAATTTCCTTAGCTATTTCTAATAGATCCATCGTACTACGACTTAATCTGTCTAAAGATTTAACAACAACTACATCATCCTTTTGTAATCCCTCTAGCATAACTTTTAACTGAGGTCTTTCTTTATCTTTTCCAGATACTTTATCACTATAAACAATATCAGCTTTATCATAAGCTAAAAGTTGTCTATCTAATTTTTGCTCTACTGTGGAAACTCTCACATAATACTTTATCATAAAAAACTCCTTCGTTGTATTATTAAATTCATATTTAATTTATAATACAATAGATATGTAGAAAAAGCAAGAAAAACAGTTGAAATGAGGTATATTTCATATAAATTTCACTGTATTATCTATGGTTTAGTCTAATTAATACATAGGCAAACAATAGAAAAGAGAGAAGATTTCTCTTCTCTCCAATCGTAAAGAATAGTCAGTTCTCTACTAAGTGCTATATCCTATTTTGTTTTCTAGTATGCTAATTTAGTCAGCATAAAGAAAATAACGATAATAAATAATTTAGTCAAGGTTTCCACCCCCTTTCTGTTGGGGATAATTTTCTTTAATGTGGAATCTAGCACCTAATAATATTCTAGCATTAATTCCAAAAAATAAAAAGAGCTTTAAAAGTTGACTAGACTCTAAAGCTCTTTCTTGGAAACTTGACATCTCCAATTATTTATTTATCGTTAGACTAAGTATACTCTCTTTTTATACAAAAATCAACTTATACTTTTACAATAATTATCGATTTCTAATAATAGGAATTACTCGTCCAAGTGAATCTTCCCATCTTACAACTATATTCAAATGTACAAATATAATTTATATCCTAATTTTTTGAATTATTTATATTACAGTCTAGATATAACACTAACAAACAATACAAAAGAGAGTCCACACAGACTCTCTTAATCAAAGCTTACTTATTGTAAAAAATAAACATTAATCTCTAAAACTTTATTTTAGTTTTACGTATTTTGATTTAAGTCTTTCTAAAAAGTTTGTATCTTTTTCTTCTTCAACACTTAATACTGTCAAATCTATGGGTAAATTATTCATTTTTTTTAAAATAAAAGATATTGTATCTAAGTCGTTTATCAAATTATTTGAATATTTCGAGTATATTAATAATATATCAACATCATTAGGAGTTTTAGAAGTATCTAAAATAGATCCGTATAAATAAATATTATCAAATGAATTAAACATTTCAATATATTGGTTTATTAAATCAATTACATTATATCTTAGTAATATACCCATAAAAATCATCCATTGTTAATAAAGTTACACCTAAAATCTTTGAAAAGTTATCTGCTTCCATTGAAATACAACTTTTTCCATTCCAATTGTGAAGATTAACAATGATGCTATCAATTTCAGGTGAAAGATTTATTAATGCCATTTTACTCAAACAATATTCATAAACAAAGATTATTTTAACTTTATTTACTAAAATTTCTCTCAAGTTATTGTAATTTAAAAATTCAAATCTTAAGCCTCTAGAAATAATGTATTTTAAAGCAAAGTTAAGGCTTTCTAATCTTACTTTAACATTTCTAAAACATCCATATTCATAATAAAGTTGTCTTAATCTAGGTGTATCATTTAAAAAAATTTGTTCTCCATTAATAAGTTCTAGATAAGGTTTGTCATTTCCAATGGAAAGATTTACAAACTTATTTTCAGCCTGTAGTTTTGAGATTAAAATTTCTAAAGATTCAACTGAAGGAAGAAATGAACCTTCTATTGGCTCTATTCCAAACATAGAATTAATCTCTTTAGGAAATAAAATGCATCTACTTTTTTCTTTATCCAAACGAGTAGCTTTAAATTCATCAATATGAGTTAAAAAACTTACTACTATTTCTAAATTTGAGAAATCTTTATTTTCATGATTTTGAAATAAATTAAAATTATTTTCTAAAAGTTTTTTTAATTTTTCATTATTTATCAATATTTTATTCTCAAATTTATTCCATAATTCTTTTTGATCATTTAAATAATACTCTTCGTATATAGTTTTATTTTCTAAAAGTAAAGGAAATACTGCTATTTTTAGTTCATTAAAAGTTTTATATTTTTCACCAAAAATTTTATCAACTTCATCTTTTCTATTTTGCTTCCATCCTTTAACTTCATCATATGAAAATGCAAAATTTTTATCAAAGTTAGTATGACAATTAGGACACAAAACAATCAAATTATCAAATGAGTTATCCTTTGTTTCACAAAAAGGAATTATATGTGCTCTTTCGATTATATCACCACCATCTACAAATAATTCTTTTCTACAATTTGGATTCATACATCTTCCCATAGATTCAGCATACAATCTTCTTTGAATATCTTCATTTATTTTAGGCCTTGCCATTTAATCCTCCTTATCTATCAAATTTTATTTATATAAACTTTCTCTTCTTTTTTCCCAATCTGGAAGTTTAACACTTAGGTGTTTAAAAAAGCTTTTGCTATGATTATTGTGCTTCAAATGAACTAGTTCATGTACGACAACATATTCTATTCCATAAGGAGATTTTTCTATTAATTTCCAATTAAATATTATTCTTTTCTTTTCAGAATTACAAGACCCCCATCTTGTTTTCATATCTCTAAATTTTATATGAGGTATCTCTTCTAATTTATCTAAATATTTGTTTGCAATAGTCATAATTTTATCTTTTGCCCGCTCTTTTAACCAATTTTGCAAAAGTTCTTTCTTAGCTTCTAAATCACTATTTTCTAGACAATAAAGATGTATATAACCTCTCATAAATTTAACATATTTTTCTTTTCCTTTATGAACTTTAAGTCTATAATTTTTTCCTAGATACTTTACACTTTCTCCACTTATATATTTTTTTTCAGTTTCATTTATCAAATTATCTTTAAAAAATTGTATTTGTTTTTCTATCCAATCTTTTTTCTTTTCTAAAAAAGAATCAATGTATTCTTGAGAAGCTGATTCAGGGACACTTAATTCGACAGTAAAATTTGGTCTAACTTTTAAATTACTATTTTTTATTTTTTTTCTTGCTATAATTATTTGCATCTATACTCCTTAGTACATACTATGAGCTATCATTATCACTTTTTCAATAATAGTATCATTGTCAAATTCTACACCAGGACAACTATCTTCTAAATCCCAAAGCAAATCTTCTAAATCTTGATATAATTTATTGTGTATTGTTGGATTCTTCGACCAATCAACTTTACAATTCTCTAAAAATATTTTATCGAAATCAATAGCTAATTGAGAAAGTAAGGTTGTACTGTTATATGAAACGTCTTCCATAACCTCAAGTTCATCAGAGCTATTTTTAGAAATATTTGTATTATATGAAAGATCATTCATTCCTATTAATTGATCACCAATAAGCATTTTTATATTTTCATAAAGCTTTTGAGCTTTAAAATTATCTTTTATAAGTTTAGGATAACTTTCTTTTTTTAAACTTGCACCACTTTTTAAAATATCTAAAATTTCTTCCATCGATTTTAAATAATCATCTTCAGAAATTCTTTTTGATTTATATTCTTCTAAAGTTTGCTTAATTTTATCAGCTAGCGGTTTATATAAAGCAGGATTTTCTTCATATTTTTCACTTATAGTTTTTGATACTGCACTTCTGATAGTATCCGCTTTAGCTCTCTTTCCTTCTAGCCTTTCAACCTCTTTAGCAAATTCTACATTAAAAATATCTACAACTTTTGATAATTTACTAACTCCAGTTGCATCTATAAAGGTATCTAACATTTTTTGCATTTCCTTTTCAAATTTACCAAAATCAATAGCTTCATGATATCTAATTCTTATAGATGCTCTTAAATCATTATAAAATTTTAATGATTTTTTATATTTATCTAAATCACTTCCTAAATAATCATAAATTTTCTCTGAAGATAAAGAATATTTCAAAGCTTTTGAATATTCTTTTAAAAGATTATAAAATTCTTTTCTTAATTTATTATCCTCTAAATAAACCTCGTATTCTTCTCTATCATTTTTATTTTTTATTTTTATAAAAAATTCTTGTAGATGTGCATAATAACTTTTTACTCTACTTATTTCTTCTTTTATATCTATTAAAGAACCACTTATATCTTCTTCATCAAAGTTTTGAAAAGTGCTATAAGTTGTAAGTGCTCTATCTAAATTTCCAAGGAGTCCTCTATAATCTATTATATATCCATAATCTTTTTCATCAAAAAGTCTATTTACTCTTGCTATTGCTTGGAGTAATGTGTGATCTTTTAACTCTTTATCAAGATATAAAGTCGTTGCTCTTGGAGCATCAAAACCAGTCAGTAATTTATCAACAACAATTAATATTTCTATTCCATGATCAGATTTTAATTCATCTTTCATTACTGTTTCATATCTTTCCTCATCTCCGTAATTATTAAGAATTTTTTTCCATTCATTAACTACAAGAGATTTATTTTCATCTTCAACTTCTTCATTTCCCTCTCTATCATCTGGAGGAGAAATTATAAAAGCTGTTTTTACCTCTCCTATTTGTTCAAATATTTGATGATATTTTACAGCTTCATATTTAGAGCTCGTTGCAAACATAGCCTTAAATCCTGTATTTTGCCAGTTATTTTTGTAATGTTCATTTATATCCATTGCAATTTCCCAAAGTCTTGTCTCACTTGAAGCGACTTGACTAAACCTAGACCACTTTGCTTTTAAATCCTCTTTTTGCTCATCATTTAATCCTTTAGCTAATATATCAAATCTTCTATTTAATCCATTCTCATTAGTTATATTTTGCTCCACAAGTCTTCCATCGTAAAGAAGTGGTAAAACTGCTTTATCCTTAACAGCACTATCTATGGTATACTTATGAATCATTCCTCCAAACTTATCTATAGAACTCTTTTCCTTTTTCATTAAAGGGGTTCCTGTTAATCCTATAAAGCATCCTAACGGGAATGCCTTCTTCATCTTAGCGTTTAAAGATCCATACTGAGTTCTATGAGATTCATCTACCAATATAAAAATATTTGGATTGTTCAATACAATATTTTCATTAGCTACGCTTTCAAATTTATTTACAACTGTTGTAATAACTGCTGATCTATCACCTTTAAGTAATTTAGAAAGTTCACTACCACTACTTGCCTTTACTACATCTACTTCTGTTGCTTTAAATGTGTCTTTTATTTGTTGGTCTAATGCTTTTCTATCTGTAACTATAATTATTTTAGCATTATGGATTTTTCTTTGAATAGCCTTTGCTAACATAACCATTGTTAAAGATTTTCCACTTCCTTGAGTATGCCAAATTAATCCACCATGTCTAGAACCGTCTAAATCTGTTTTTTCTATTCTTTTAAGAGTTTTCTTTATTGCATAATATTGCTGATACCTTGCAACTTTTTTTACTCTATTATCAAAAAGTGTATATTGATATAGTAAATCTATAAATCTCTCTTTTTTTAAAAGAGAATAAATATTTTGATCTAGTTTATTCACCATTCTATCTTGTATAAGATTTTTTAATTCCAATTCTAAATCTTCCTCTTCATTCCAAACTGCCCAAAATCTAGTAGGAGTTCCTGTAGTTCCATATCTAAACTCATGAGTATTTCCTGCCATTAAAAGTTGAGTAAATTTGAAAAAATGAGGTATATTGTCTTCTCTTTGGTTTCTAATTGTCTGAGATATTCCCTCTTCTGCTGTCACTGATGACTTTTTTAATTCTATTGAAGCTAAAGGAATTCCATTTATAAAAACTACAATATCTGGCCTCTTATGTTTTTCTTTTCCATTCAGATCCATTTTTTCTACTTCAAATTCTTCTGTAAAATAAAAACTATTTTTTTCAAAATCTTTCCAATCTATATATTTAAAAGAAAAACTTTTTTTAGTGCCATCATTAAGTTTTTCCTCAAGTGTAGTTCCATAATATAAAAAATCTGTAATCTCTGCATTGGCACTCATAAGACCTTTTTCTAAAGAAACATCTAACTTTGCTATAGCATCCTCTATATTCTTTTCACTAAATTCATATTTAATGCCCTTATATTCATAAGAATTTATTTTTTTAAGATTCTCTTTTAAAATATCTTTAAGCAAAACATCCTTTAGTTTGTTTTTTCTAACCTTAACACATTCATCTTCTGAAACATATCTATATCCCATATTTGTAAGAAGTTCTACTACTTTTTTCTGATCATATAATTCTGAAGTATAAATTTCAAAAACCTCCCATTCTTATTTTTCTAAACTGTTCTTACAACTCCATTTAATAGCATGCTCATTAAACTTTGTTTCTCACTTTTTAAAACAGATAATTCTTTTTCTAATAATTCAATTTCCTTATCTAATATTAAGAAAACATTTGAAATTTTAATTTGCTCTGAAAGACATGGTATCATTATATGAACCTTACTTAAAGCATCATACGATAAAGTATTTCTAACGCTTCCTTCAAATAAAGAATACATTTGCTTTTTAAACTCATTTTCTTTAAACCAATTAAGTAAAAATCTATCGAATAAATATTCTTGATTAGCTTTAAAGCTTACATATAAAGGACTTATAACAGCTGGAAACTCATCAGTTTTATATGCTAAGGAACCAACATCGATTCTAGAAGGATTATATGCAAACATTCCTTTTTGAATTATATAATAGTTTCTTTTATTACTACTAGCTATAATTCTATCTTGAAACAATTCCTCTTGCTCTACAAAGCCTACTTTATTACTAATACTTTGAACTCTTAGAATTTTTTCGTCTTTATTTTTTATAGAATTTTTTATTAAAACTTCCCCTAACTTCTTCTCTTCCCACTCAGGATAATCATTTCCATTTTCATCTTTAAATCTTAACTTTTGACTAAAGATTTTTTGCATCATCCCTTTTTTATATTCTTTCTTAGCTTCAATTAGTTTCTCTTGATTAGATATTCCTTCATCCCATTTAGATAAAATAGTAGATATTTTAACTTGTTCTTCTATTGGAGGAACAGGCAATTTTAGATTCATAAATTCGTCTCTATTTATATTTAATAATCCATCCATTCTAGCTGTTGATGAAATTAGTGTTCTTAATTGACGATCTAGAAATTTGCTTTCAAAAAGATATTTATAATAATCTGTATTTACTTCTTTTAGTCTAAAACTATGATAAACATTAGGAACCAATGCTTCTTCATTTTTTTCAAGTTTATATAAACAACCATATTTATAAGATTTAGAATTCCCTCTATTATAAGAAAAATCATCTTTTTTCAAATAAGTATATTTTTCTAAACTTTTTCCTGCAATAATTTTATTAAATCTTTCTTTTTGATCTAAAAAACCATTCCCAGCAGATATAGTTAAAATAGGTAAATTCTCTTTTATTGATGTCTCTCTTATTTTTTCTGAGATCTGATTTATTCTTTTTATCTGCCAAAAAGAAGGGTAAATTCCAATGTTTGTCTTTCTATACCCTTCAGGTATTTCTTTATTTTTAATTTTCTCTATTCTTTCTTTAATCTCTATTTTCATCATATCTCCTAATATTAATTTCTATTATTTATTAGATTTATTAAAACTTTCACAATTAAGTCTTTTTCAATAGGGTTACTTTCAGCAATCATAAGAGTCATAGCAACTAAAGTATTATCACCAATTCTTTTACTTCCATCTTCTCTATATAAAATTTTATTAGCGTTCATAAAATAGATAAAAATAGCTGCTGCTATTCTTTTATTTCCATCTAAAAAAGAGTGATTTTTTACTATAAAATATAAAAGATTTGCTGCTTTTTCTTCAATACTTGGATATACCTCTTCACCAAAAGCAGTTTGATAAATAGCTCCTAAGCTTCCTTTAAAAGACTCATCTTTTTCTCGCCCAAAAAGATCTGTTGTAAATTCATCTTTCATTTTGTTGACTACATTCATAGCTTCTTCATAAGATAACTGATAACTCTCTATTTTTGTACTATCTAAAACTGTTACACGTTGATGATCATATGAATCTAAAAGATCTAGTGCATAAGTATATTCTGAAATTACTTTTAATAACCCTTCAGCTTCATCCAATTGAATCTGTTGTTTTTCAACTGTTCTCTCTAAGATTTTTATTGTAGCTTTTAATTCATCAAACTGAGCAGATTTTTCTTTTAATTTTTTCTCATTTATTAAATAACCCTTTATCAAAAAATCCTTTAAAAGCTTTGTTGCCCATATTCTAAATTGAGTTCCTTGCTTTGATTTAACTCTATACCCTACAGATATGATGACATCTAAATTATAAAGAAATATTTCTCTTTCAATCTTTCTAGAACCTTCAATTTGAACTATCCGGGATTTCCGGATAGTTGATTCTTCAATTAATTCTTCCTCTTTATAAATATTTTTTATGTGTTCATTAATTGTTTTTGTACTTTTACCAAAAAGTTCAGACATCTGTTTTTGAGTTAGCCAGACAGTCTCACTTTCTATTCCAACTTCAAATTTTATATTTTTTTCATTATCTTCATATATAACAATTTGATTTTCCATCTTTATCCTCTTAACCCTAACTCTTCTAGAATCTTTTTCATCTCTCCTTTTATTGAAATTAATTCTGTTTCAATTTCAAGAATTTCATCTTCTAAAATATCTATATCAACAATCTCTTCATCTTCAAAAGTATCCACATATCTTGGAATATTTAGATTAAATCCATTTTCTTCAATCTCTTCAATTTGAGCTATATGAGAGTATTTTTCTACCTCTTTTCTTTCTTTATATGTGCTAATAATTTTTTTAATATCTTCATCTCTCAATACATTTTGATTTTTCTCTTTTGCAAATTCATTACTTGCATCTATAAATATAATATCTTTATCTTTTCTATTATTTTTGAAAATAAGAATACAAGCTGGTATGTTAGTTCCAAAGAATAAATTTGCTGGAAGCCCGATTACTGCATCTAATAGGTTTTCTTTAATTAAACCTTCTCTTATTTTTCCTTCACTTGCTCCTCTAAATAAAACACCATGAGGTAAAACTACAGCTACTGTTCCTTCGCTATTCATACTTGCTATCATATGTTGTACAAAAGCATAATCCCCTTTCGATTTTGGAGGAATTCCATATATAAATCTTCCATATTTATCAGATTTTGCTTCTTCCTCTCCCCATTTATCAAGAGAAAATGGAGGATTTGCTAAAACTACATCAAATTTCATAAGTTTATCATTTTCAAGTAATAATGGATTTCTTATTGTATCTCCCCATTGGATTTTTGCATCATTTATATCATGTAGAAACATATTCATCTTAGATAAAGATTGTGTCTGTCCGTTTCTTTCTTGCCCATAAATCTGAAAGTTTTTACTTCCAACTTCTTTTGAAGCTTTTATAAGTAATGAACCAGATCCACAAGTAGGATCATATATTCTATCTCCTTCTTTTGCTCCTGCTAACTTTGCAAGTAAAGTTGAAACCTCTGCTGGGGTAAAGAATTCTCCACCCTTTTTTCCTGCATCTCCTGCAAAATGAGCTATAAGGTATTCATATGAATCTCCTATTACATCATTTCCTGCAAGTCTACTAGGTCTAAGATCTAAGTCTTCACTATTAAAATCTTCTAATAAATGTTTAAGCATTGCATTTTTCTCTTTAGTTCTTCCAAATTGAGCTTCTGAGTTAAAATCTATGTTTCTAAATACTCCTTCTAATTTCCCTTTGTTATCTTCCTCAATTCTTTCTAGGGCAGAATTAATAATCTCTCCAATATTTTCTCTATTTCTATTTTCATAAAGGTATTCAAAAGTACAAGTTTCATCAAGAGTAAATTTTTCTCTAGATAATTGCTTCTCAACTCTATCCATTTTTCCATCGTATTTCAGTATTAATTCATCTTTTTTCTCTCTATAAAAATCTGATAAATATTTAACGAATAACATTGTTAAAATATAATCTTTATATTGAGATGAATCCATTGTCCCTCTAAAAGTGTCGCAAGCTTTCCAGATTATATTATTTATTGTGTCTTGTGTTGTTTTTTTCATTTATTTATCCTCCACTATTATTTTATTTATCTCTACTTTATATTTTAATTTTTTTAACTCAATTAATTTTTCAAAAAGTTTCACTTCTCTCTGATAAAGTTCATCTAAAGTAACTTTTTTTCTTTGTTTCTCTATATCTATTATTGGAATTATTATTTCAGATAATACAGACGTTTTTAAAGTAATTATACTACTTCCTGCAAGATCTTTTTCATATTGCTTTTTTACATAATTACTATTTAAAATCATAGTTAGGTATTCAGGTATTATATTTACATCTTTTTTTAATCTTATAATTGCAAATAATGACGGAATTAATATTTCTTCTTCATTCTTTATACAAATTGCTATATTAGGTTCTCTTAATCTTACTAAAACATCTCCTTTTTGAGTCTTAAACTCTTTTTCAATCTCTTCCTTTAAATCAATCTCATCACAGAAATTAGAAAGAAATTCTCCTGATTCATGAAATGATTTTAAAGTAATTTGTTTATATTTAAAAGGGTTTAATCCTAGTTCATTTTTTTTTCTAGAAGTAACAAGTCCTGTTCTTATATCTGCTATTTTTTTTAAAAGCATTCTTACCTCCTTCTGTATTATTTTTAAGTTTACAATAAGAATATAGCTTATAATTTTTTCTTTGTCAATATTTTTGTATTATTTTTAAGTTTACAAATTGAAAGAGCTGTTTATAATGTAAAATCTATATAAATAGAAAAAACAAGAGTTTTAAACTCTTGTCTTCTCTGGATTTAATGCTATATATTCTATATTTATATCTACTATTTATTGTGGGTTTAATATTTCTTGTATTTTTAATAAATATTTTTGAAGCTCTTTTTTCTCTTTATCTTTTAAACTTTCAACCTTTTTATCAATATCAGTAAAAAGTGTATTATAATTTCTAAAATCAAAATCAATTGAATTTGTATACTCTATTTTTTCCGGAATTACAGTTTTATCTTTCAATAAATTTAGAATTTCTTCATAAGTTGCACCATTATTTATAGTATTTATATATTCTGTCTTATCTTTTTCAGAATAAAGTAAATCTATATATTTTTGTGGCATAATTGCAATTGATTCTTTATTGTTAACAATTGAATATAATTCATATCTTTTTCTATATCTTAAAGCAGTTTTTTTATTTATGCCATTTATTTGTAACCATTTCTCATATAATCCCTCATATTTACTTCCAGACTTAGATAGCTTATCAAAAACTGATGTAAAAATCTCACCCAATGAAATAGCATTTTTTATTTGTAAATTGATTAAAGATGTTGTTTTGGAAATTAACATATCTATAATTTCTTTATCTTCTGTTAAATCTCTAATTAAATTTAAGTTTACTATTGAATCTATTTTATAATTTTCTTCCTCTTTTTTTTCAGTTGATTTATCAATTGAACTTTGAAGCATATTTTTAATCTCTAATCTAACTCTACTCACTAATTTCCCTCCCTAAAAAAGCTAGGGACAACTTGTCCCTTACTTTTAAATTACTTTTAATATCTCTAAAAATATATTTTGAACTTTTTTAGCTGATGCATTATTGTATTCCCAAATAGTCTTTCTATTTTGAATCATTAGCTCTATAAAAGTTAAACTTTCAATTGGATTAGTAAATAGTATTGGAGTTCCATCCAAGTCATTTTTTAACTCTGTATAATTATTTTTATGAACTGATGACGATGATTTATATCTATTCGTTACTATTGCTTTAACTTTAGTTACATCTATAGTTTTTAAAAGCTCTAATATACTTTCTGTTGTTAATTCATCAGCATAAGATGGAATTATAATATCATCTGATAATTCAAGAAATATCTCATCAATCTTTAAAGTAGGAATACTATCTATAAGAATATAATCAAATTCATCTTTTACTCTTTCTATAAATTGAACTATTTCTTTTAAAAATTGATTTGAAAACTTTACATCTTCTAGAGGGAGAAAATATAAATTAGTTCTTAATCTGAAGTATTCTCCATCTTTTTTTAGAACTTCAGCTTTAAGACCTTTTTTAAAAGTTTTATCTCCTTTAAATAAAAAATTGAATACATTATTCTGTGGATCTGATGTTAATATCAAAACTTTTTTATCACCATAAGCTAATCCGGCAGCTAATTGTGTTGTAATAAAAGTTTTTCCTACTCCACCTTTATTATTTTTTATTGTTACTACTTTTCCCACCTTTAAATCTCACCCCTTATAATCTTTAATATAATAGATTTTTTAGATAATTCAAACGCTCTTAGTTGAGTTTGATTTAATTTTTCTACTTTTATTTCTGCCTGATAAAACTCTTTTGCTTTTTCTAAAATATCCTTTTTTATGTCATCAGAAAGATTTTCAAATAGATTATATAATCCCTCAGTTTGAATATTTCCACTTAGAATTTGAGAATTTACATTTCTTTCATTTTCTAAATAATCTAAAGTTTTTTCTAATTTTTTATTAGTGCTTTTATTATTAATTTCTTTTACAACTGTAATCTCTTCTATATGCTCATTATTTTTAATTTTTTTTTCTAATTCCCAGGTAAATTTTATATTTGAAATACTTCTTCCACTTCTTAATGTGACATAATTTAACCCTGGAACAAATTCTTGAACATCTCCAGTGATTTTTTTTAAAAGTCTTAAAAATTCTTTATTCGGCTTTGTTTTATCATATCCGACTATATCTTTTAAAAAATCTATTTCAAATGTTTCTTCCGGATTAACAATTTTATAATTATCAGCTTTATTTTTATATCTAACTATTAATAAATAAAGTTTTCTTGCATATTTTCCATTTATTCTAAATACTTTTTCAATATCTAATATTGTAAAATTTCCTATTATTTCTTTAATAAAAGAGATTAAAAATGGATTCACGAAACAATTGAATACTCTTTCCTCAGAATTTGGAAGAATTGAATAAAAAGGAACATTCTCTATAATATCTCCTTTTTTTCCTAAACGTAAACCTTTAGTTGAAATTAAATCATCTACTAAAGTTGTTTTTATACTCTTTTTATAAAAGTTTTCAATTAAAACTTCTAACTCTTTAGCTGTATAATTTTTTCCTAAAAACAAATTTGAATATTTTATTTGAAAAAATGCTTTTCCATCAACATCATCCAATTCATTATTTTGTATCTGTCTACATAAAACTAAAAATAAAGCTAATTCAGCCTCATTATAGTCATTTATAAAGGCTGTTAACTCATTTCTCAGAGTCAATTCTTCCATTAAATTCCCCCTTATTTTTTATAATAATATATTATACTTTATTAAAGGTGTATTTGTAAAGTGTAAAAACCACTTCTAATTTACACCTATTTTCCCCAAACATACACCTTTAACTCCCCAAACATACACCTTTAACTCCCCAAACATACACTTCATTTCCCCAAACATACACCTTTAACTCCCCAAACATACACCTTTAACTCTGAAAAGTCTCTTCAATTAAGGCTTTTGAGTGTGCGTAATATAATTATATAATAATAATAAATAATAAAAGAAAAATATTTATTTTCCCTAAAGATACACCTTTAAGAATATATAAAAAATTTAAAAATCTATTTCAAAGCTTTTTCTTTTCTTTTTCTCTATTTCAAAATCAACTAAATAGTTACCTAAGATTTTTCCTCTTAAATTAATATAATTTGAATTTAAAGATGCTTTAGTAAATCTATTGGATATATCTTTTTCAAGATCTAATTCTCTTTTTAAGCTTTTTGTCTCTTTGATAAAAAATTCGTTAAGTTCAGATTTCTCTCTAAATATATTTCTCTGTTTATGATATCTATAACTAATACTATCTCTTAAATTATTAATTCTAGATATCTCTTTATGAAGTTTTTCATCTCCAATTGATCTTTGAATATCTTTAAACTCTTTTTCTAATTTTAAAAGAGAGTTATTAACACTTTTAAGTTCTCTATTTACTCTAGATAAAGATCCTAAATGCAATAATTTTTTAGAGAATGTTGTATATGAATCTCTTTCTATTTGTAACTCAATTCTTTTATTATCTAAAACTTCATATTCTTTCATAGCTTTAAAGTATTTCCCCTTACTCAAACTATTTAAAGCTAAGTTTTCAATATCTTCAAATTTCATATCTTTAAAATAACTATAAATCTCAGATAATTTTGAAGCTCTTAAATTCGATTTACGACTTTCAGACTCTTTATTGGATACATAACGCTCAAAAACGTTGTCATCCATCTTGATGAGCTTTTTACGAAGAATTAGAGCTATTATTTTTCTGTCTAACAGAATAGATTCTTGTAACTCTTTTTCTTTTAATAATTTTGACTCTATACTTTTTTCAATTCTAATCTTTTTATTTTTCATTTCAGGAGTGGAATAATCGCTTTTTATTTTCTCAATTTGAGATAAAATAACTTTATTTGACTCACTTAATCTCTCAATCTCTTTTTTAAAGAAATTTAACTTTTTCTCGCTACCAACTCTATGATTATAATGAGCTGTATATGTTGTTAAGTTTGATTCATTAGAATCCAATTGTCTCTTTAACTTAGAATACTCACCTTTAGTCAGAATATTTAAACTTGTAGCTTCTAAATTTTCTAGTTGTCTTGGAATATTTTTTAAGATCTTTTCAGCTTTTTTAATTTCATAGTTGCTTTGATTAAATATATTAAACATAGTATTGAAACTATTTTTTAATTTTTCCTCTACATAAACTTTAAATTCATTCTCTTGTATTGTTTCTTCAAATTGTTCTAAATGCTCTTCTAAAGAGAATTTTTTATCATTTAAATTTTTCAATAATAGATTTAAAGAATCTAATCTATTTTTTTCCATGTTAAAGCTGCTTAAAAGCTCATATTCAACTTTTAAGATCTCTATATTTATTCCCTCTAACTTCTCATGAGTATCCAAAATATCTTGGTATTTACTATCACTAAAACTATTTAACTCTAAATCAATCTCTTTTATTGTATCTTTTTTCAAAGATTTCTCAGCTTCTAATCTTTCTAATTTTAGAATTTCATCTTTTAACTCTTTTATCTCTCTATTTAACTTAAAAGATTCAAGCTTCTGTTTATGAGTTTCACTTAATTTCTCTTCAGTTTTTTTTAATAAGGCTCCATTAATGTGAATAGGATTTCTGTCTAAAGATTCAGCTAAAAGGTAATCTCCTCTTTCTAAAGCAATCTCTCTTTGCTTTTCTAAAGTTTTACATGAAACTCTCTCATTAACATTGGCATTTTCTAAATATTTATTCTGCATCTCTTCCCAAATTTTTCTGATATCTAATAACTTTTCTATATTATTCCACTCTGTATTTTTCTTACATCCTCCAAGCTCAGGAGATTTAGCATTTGCTCTTTTAAAAAAAATATCTTTATTTCGCTCAATTCCATCAAGTTCTCTTGGAGAAAACATTATATGAGCGTGAGTATTTAAAATCTCTTTTTTGTATGAACTTTCTTTACTGTGAATAGCTACAGAATAGTGATATTTTCCCTCTAAAATGGTATCTAGAAACTCATTTAGAAGCTCAATGTTCTTATCTTCAGTTAGTTCATTAGGAAGAGATATTCTAATTTCCTTATACACTGTACCATTGATTCTTTCTTTTTCATCACCAGCTACCCAAAATTCTTTAGGAGATTTGCACCAGTTAGGCAAATTGTGATTAGTATATTTAATCTCACTTTCTTTATTAGCATACTTGTTTTGTCCTAAAATATAGTCAATATGGGGACCACCTTTTCCAACTCTACCATAAGATATATTCAAATGATAATTTGCCATAATATTCACCTCCCTTAAAGTCGAAGACACCTGAAAGGTCAAGATACCTTTTCTAACACGCAGTTTCTAGCAATTTGCCAAGGCAAATGTGAGAAACTATTAAGCGTGCACTCTGGTGACTTCTGTTGCTCACTTATACCAAGCTAATGATCAATTCCTTTATTTTTTGTTTTGTTTTAATTTGACCTAATAACTGAGCAAAAAATAAAAGAGCTTATATTCAAAATAGAACAAAAAAATTATTGAATATTTAAAAATTATAAGAGATGAGATACTTCAGAAGAGTTATAACTCTCATCTAGAGATGATTTTAAAGCTATATTCCAAAGAAAAAAATTTAAAATATGATATAATCAAAGAAAAAAGACAATTTTAAAAATATGAATTTAATTTGTAAAATTTATTGTGTTACTTTTAATTAATATGAAATTAGTGTAGTAGTAGTTATTTATATAATTAAAATTGAAAGTAGGTTTAATCAAAATATAGAATCTAAAAGAGTAGAAATTTGATCAATATAACTTGTGCCTAGAGGTATTAAGAGGTTTTTAAGTAGATAGATTTAATATTTCCTTAATTATTATGAAAGGAAGCAGATATTTTCAAAGTATTTAAAATTAAAGAATATTGATATAGTTTTAGCATTAACAGATTACATTAGTAATTGGAATAATAGTCAAATTTTTTTATTTAAACTTATTATATTAAGCATACTAAAATAAAAAAGGTAGGTGGAGAATGTATAGAGTGACTTTATTAGAAAAAGAGGTGATTTTATCATTAAAAGAGTTAAAAAATTATGAAAATACTTTTGCCTATATTGAATCTTTAATAAAGCAATTGGGAAAAAATAGAAAAATTATAGTTCATGAAAAAAGAAATGATAAATGGGAAAAATTTGGGGAGTGGAAATTAGAACAATAAAAGAGGTGATTTTTTGATAAACTTAGAGTTAGAAAAGTTAATAAGAAAAATAGCTACTGAAATAGATGAAAAAATAAAAAATTTTGATTTTAAAGTTAAGGATATAACTTTTGATAAAAAAGATGATGAAATTTTAAAAATAAGAATAACTAAAAAGTAAAGAATATACGAATGGAGGAAGTAGTGAAGTTAGAAAGCTTTAAAGATAAATATAGAGATGTAGTAGATGAGGGATGTGTATTAAGTGGTTATTTAAATTCTTGTAAATTAACTATATTTGCAACCTATAAAAATGATGGAACTTCTATAGCAAATTATGTAATGCAATGTGAACTAGAAAGTGGTACTTCTAGTATTAAAACTTTTGAGAATTGGGAAGGATTAGTCCTTTTTGTAAAAAACTTAGAATCAATGTAAAATAAAAACCTTAGCTTTTGAATTGAGGTCATTGGCTAAGGTTTTTATCTTGAAACATTTTTTTGTTTTTAAAATAGTTATTAAACTAATATTAATATAATTATATCTAAAACTAACTAAAGATTCAAATAAAATTTACAAAAAATAGAAAGAACCTCTGGGGGGGATAGAGGTTCTACTATTTGGGGGGATTAAATTATTTATTACTTTTAACACTTTTTATAATATTTAGACAAGAGATTATATAGAAAAAGTTTTAAAAAATATTTTATTTTTTTTAAACTTTTAATAAAAAAATAAACGTCTAAAAGTCATAATAATAGTTGGAAGGTAGAAAAGGATTTAGTAGTTTTAGAGTATTAAAAATAGCCATCACACAGTTTCAAAGATGTTTTAATTTTTAAAAATAAAGAGAGAGAATATTTTAATTAATTTTAACAAATCATGAAGTTGTTTTTCTAACTATTATATGAGGTAATAGATTTAAAGTCAGTAAACTGTTTTACTATTAAGAGATTTAAAAGTTTTTTAAGAAAATGATTGAAAGTTTTAAAGTTATTAGAAGGTGATTTATTAGTGAAGTAGAGGGATTTGTGATGGTTGCCCTCTACTTTTTTTATGGAAACTTATGATGTGAAACATAAGCAAAATTTATTGAGATGAGCCTTAATGACATCTTACAAGATTAAGTTTGACAAAAAGGCCGTAAAAATCGATTTTTGAATAATGCTTCAAATAAATTGAGTAGAATAAATCCTGTTTCTTTAGTAGATTCAGGATTTTTTTATTTTTAAAACTTTAGAATAAAAAGTTATTGACAGGCCCGGGGCTCTAATATATCTTGTTATTTATCACTGAAAGGAGAGTAGATATCATGAAAATATTAATAAATGATTTTGTGAATAGAGTTGGAATTTCTAAAGATATAATCAAAAGACTAAAAGGATTAAAAACATTATCTCATGAATTAAAGGTGAATAATTCTATTCAAAATTTAAAAAATGGGAAGCTAGAAAATCCCTTGCTATTAGATGATAAAAGATATTTATACTTGGAAGATTTAAAAAAATTAATTGTGTATAGTTTAATAAGAACTAGAAAATCAATTCCAAAAGATGTAATTTTAACTCAAGATATATTGAAGAAAGATGATATAGATAATCTTATAGCAAAATTGATTTTATCAGAAAATAAAAGATTTAAGTTGATGAAAGATAAAATTATAAATGGATTAGATATAGAGGAGTGTTTAAAGGTATTAGAAGAACTTTATCCTAAAAAGATGGATGAGATTTATACCATCGATGATATGTTAGGCTTTGAAACTATTGCAAATAAATATATTGAGATAAAAAGTACAGAAAGTAATAAAATTCAAAAGAGTGAGAAAAAACAAGAGTTAGAATCTACAGATAATATTTTAGAAGATATTTTTAAGAAATATTCGGAAGAACCATATGGTTATTTTCCGTTACAACACCCAACTGGAAATGGTAAAACTTTTCATCTAGAAAATTTTATTGTAAAAAATATAGTTGATGATTTTAAAAATTTAAAACACAATAAAATAATAATAATTACTAACAATAAAATTAATATAAATGAAATTTATAGAGGAATTGTTAGTAAATTAAAAGCACAGACTCAAGAAAGTAAAAAAGAGTGTATTTTTCAAATGAAATCAGTTGGTGATATATTAAATGACGCCAGGTTTTTAGATGAAATCTTAAATGATTTAGATAAAGATTTAAAATTTTATAATCTTTTTCAGTTCAAAGAAAGCTTTATAAGGAAATTTAAAGAAAAAATTAGGCTTTTAAAAGAACATGTAAATAAAAAATCACCATTAAATTCTAATGATTTTTTAAAAGAATATATGAGCGAAATAAAAAAATGTATGTTTAAATTTTTTAATTTAAAAGAAAAAAATGAAATTTATTATGAGGATATGAAGCTTCCCAATTTTTTATATAAACTATTTCCAATGATTATAGAGGAGAATCTTCAAAAGAGAATTCTTATTATGACAACGGACAAATTTTTATATGGGTATGTTGGACGTAAAGGAACAGAGTATTTTTATGAAAATTTTAGAGATAATTTAATCTTTATAGATGAAATAGATTCAGCTAAAGACAAATTTTTAGATTTCATAAAAAATAGAAGAACTTTAAATATCCCAAATATAATAGATGTATTCAATGATAGATATAATTTATTTTCAGACATTCAAAATAATCAGTTGAATACTTTAATAGAAAAGCTATCTAAGTTTGAAAGTATGAGAGATGATTTAGATAAGCAAAATATAGAGAATAGAAAAATAAAGTTTCGGGAGAAAGTAAATTTCTTTATGGATAGAGGTAAATTTTTAAGAGAGAAGTATTTTACAACAGCAAAATATTTTGAACTTGAAAATGAAACTAGAATAGATCTTTTTGAAAATGAAAATCACTATGTTCAGTCGGATAGAAAAAAACTTTATATTGATATAACTAATGATAGTTGTTTAATAACAGAAAGAAAAACTTCTTTAGAATTAACAGCGTTAATTGATGATCTTTTTAACTATAGTTACAATAAATTTTATAAATTGTTAAATGAAATTTACGACTATCATATGTTATTAAAAGAAGATAATGAAATTGAAAAAGAGATAATAACTCATTTTGTATATAATTTAGAATCACAAAAAGAGATGTTGAATGAGTATAAAAACTACTATATTCAAAAGATAAAAATATTACAAGATAATAAAAGTTTTATGGATAAGGAATATAGTTATATACATATATCAGAAATAAATCCTGATTATAAAACAAATAGAAAAGTTAGAATAAAATGTCAGTATATGTATATAACTCCAGAGGAATTTTTATATAGTATTTGTAAAAATAACTTTGTTTTTGGAATATCAGCAACTGCAAATATAGAAACATGTATAGGTAATTTTGATATAAAATATCTAAAAGATAGATTAAAAAACAACTATTTTCAAATGACTAGTTTAGAGAAAAAAGTTTTAAAAAAATCTCTTTTAAAAATAAATAGTTTTGAAAAAAATATTGAGCGAGAATTATCAGTTTTTAGAGATAATTCTATACTTTTAACAGATCAAAGCAAAGGATTTCAGAATATTAATACTTTTTTAAAAGATCCAAAGAAATATAGATTACAAAAGCTTATAAAAAATATATTTAATGGAGCTTTAGAAAGTGTAGATGAGCAATTAGATGAGAATAAAAGAGATTTTCAAAAAAATTGTATTAGTTATGCTGTAACAGTTTTTTTAAATTTTTTATTAGATGAAGATACAAGTAGTTTATTATTTTTAAGTAATAGGCTTACTCATAAAGACATTTTAAAAAAGACAGCATTTGAACTAGGAAAGCATTTAAAGAAAAAAGTTTATTTTAATGCTTATAGATCCAAAGAATTAGATGATATTTTAAAAAATAGTAATGAAAAAGATAATGAATTGATGGAAAATTTAAAAGATTATAAAACAAAAACTATAATATTCACAACTTATCAAAGTGCTGGAGTCGGAGTAAATATAAAGCATACTTATAGTAAAAGACTTGATAGTAAACTAATTAAATTAAACCAGGATATACAAAAAGAAACAGGAATCTCTTTAAAATATAAAGATATTGATGAGATAGCACTAGAGAATAAAACTAACATTGTTAGCTTAGAAGATCTGTTCAACGAAAAGATAGTTTTATTATACTATACCAACTTATTATTAAGATGTAAGGCTTTAACAAAGAGAGAGAGATCTTTACTTTTAAATAGATTTAATGATATTGATTTTAAGAAAGTTTATAAAAAAAGATATGATTATACTGAAAATGTGATTGGAAAAATTATTCAAGGAATAGGAAGGTGTAATAGAACCAAGGTTCGATGTAAAAAAAGAAATATATATTTAGATAATGATTGTTTTGAAGTTATTAAAAGTTTTAAAGATGCTGATAGATTATTTATTGACGATTTTAACTTTTTATTAACAGAGGCGTTTAAAGAAAAGGGAGATTTAAAAAATAACTTTCAACAAGAGTTATTGAGAAAAGACCGAGAAGTAAGAAGATATTTTGAAAATACATATTTAGATGAGATATCTATCAATAATCAGCTTATAAGAAATACAGAAGATGAAGATAAGAGATTAGATTATATAAATAGTTTTATGAATTTTTACAAAAAGTATGAAAGATTTAGAATGTATGTTTTAAAAAATCCTACAAGAGGTCTTGAGGAAATTGAAAGTGTAGCTTATTTTTCAGCTATGGAAAAAATTGATAATTATACCGTACTTGGAAGTGCTGGAGATAAAATTGATAATATACTATTTAATACAACAAATGGAAATATCTCTAAAAAAGATAGTCGTTTAGATGAACTAAAATCTATTCCGCTTTTAAAAGATATTTTAGAGAATAAAGTTGGTTTGTTTGAAAAAAATGATCAGATAGTTTTACCATATATTTATCAAGCCATATTTAAAGGAACTTTAGGTGAAGTTTTAATAAAAGAGATTTTTAGAATTTATGATATTAAACTCAAAAATATAGATGAGGTTTTATCTATAGGTATGTTAGAGATATTTGATGATATAAGTGAAAGTGGTATGTATATAGATTATAAAAATTATAATTTAGAAAAACTTAATAGTAGAGAGTTTTTCAACGATATAATCAGAGAGAAAGTTATTCAAAAGAGAAGATACATAAGCTCTGATAAAAAATTATTTATTGTAAACCTTATAAGTAATAAATCAAAGGTATTAAATAGAGATATAGCTTTTTATAAAATTCAAAATATTTACAACGAAAGTTACAAAACCTGTAAATATGAAGAGAGTGAAGTTGTTCTTATTTCAGGAGTTTTAAGGTATAGAGAAAATAGTGAAGAATTAGAAATAAATGAAGTTCTAGTGAATGATTTAAAAAAAATGTTGGAGAGAAAGTAATGAAAGAATATTTTTACGATGGTAGATTTAAAATAAAAAAAATAAATTATGGCAAAATACTTAAAGATTTTAAAATTTATAAGGTTAATTTAGATATTGTTGGATTAAAAAAAGAGAGTAGTTTTAAAGAATATAGTTTATTTTTAAAGAAAATTCGAAGTTTAAAAGGAATAAAATCATTTTATATAAATAAAGACCTTTATATTTTAGGAGGACAAAATTTAGATATAGGTAGTTTAGATTTTTTAGAATCTTTCATAATAGGAGAGGCATATATGATTGATGAAGTAGAAGATTTAGAAAAAATTGAACCTTTGACACTTTTAAATCTTTTGATAAGATATTTAGCTTATGAAGATATTATGAAAATGGATAAAGATATAAAATATATTGATATTAACTCCATCTACTTTTTTATAAAAAAATTATCTAAAGATAAAATATATAAGTTTTTAAGATGTAGTTTTCAAAACTCCAATAACTTTGAGGAATATGTTTTAAATTTAACTCAAAAAACATTTACTCATGAATCTCTTTTTTATGATAAGTTTAAATTGAAAAGAAGTATGAAAATTGGTTATGATACTGCTACAAGATTACTTTTACCAAATGAAGACGGAAAATATTATGAAAAAAATCCTTTTTCTAAGAGTATAGAAACAAATTTTTTAGTTCAAACTCCTAATGATTTAACAAAACTTAAATCTTATTACTTTACACTTTTAAAAGATTTACTAGAAGAGTATTTATCAAAATATATAAAAGTAGAACTTTTGACATTAAAAAATTATGAGCATTTTGATAATAAAAGTAATAAATCATATTTTCAAAAAAACTTAAAAAAAATCTCGAAAAATATAGATATATATTTGATTAAAGATAGATTTAAAGATGGAGAAGATATGATAGCTAAAGATAGTGGACAAGAGATTATTGAACTTGTGAATAATTTAACTTTTGGAAAATATTCATTACAAAACAAGGGTATTGGAGAGATTACAACAGTATATAATAAGCAAAATTGGAATATATTCTTATTGAATACGACAGATACAAATAAGTTACTTTATGATGGATATAGAGAGATAAAGAAAAGATGTGGTTTAATATCTAATGGTTTTAGCTTGGAGCAAACTGATAAAAATAAAAAAGTAGCTATTAAAAGAGTAATTGAAGAATTATTTATAAAAGAGCAACTACAAAATTTAGATATATCAAAACTTAATAGCAAATATAATATTTTTGAAGGAGTTAGTTGTATTCATTTTAAGAATGAAAAAATAAGAAAAATTACTGTATTAAAGAATGGAAAAATAAAAATTGAAAGCTGTCAAATTTATGAAAATAGCTCTTTAAAAGATGAATTTAACTTTCTTATTGAAAAGTTTAATATAAAAATTGACTATGATAAATCAAAAATAAAATGGTTAGATATTAAGTTTATGAAAATAGGAGAAAAATATATTTATATATTGGATACAGAGCTTAGAGTATATTTTGACAGTAATCAATTTATTAATTTTTATAAACAAAGTATAGAAAGTGGTATGAAGGGAATTGCTAAAGGCTTAGATAGTTTTCTTGGAATGACAATGGCTATAAGATTAAATCGAAAAGAGCAGATGTACTACTCTTTCTATGATACTGGTATAGATGGGAAAGAGACATTCTCTCCAAATATAAAAAAATTGATTACAGACAAAAAGTTAAATGATAAAGAGTATGATATATTTTGTGAGAGCTTAGTATTTAAATATATTTCAAATGCTCAAAGATTAGCAACTTATCCATTTTTCTTTAAATTGACAAGTGAGGTGTAGGATGAGGAAAAATATTATTGGAGATATAAAAAATGAAATATTAACTCTCTATAAAGAAAAAATTGTTATAGAAAATAGTATTAGAAGAAAAAATGAGAAACAAATGCAGTTTTTAAATAGTGTTAAAAATAGAGTACAGCTAAATGTGGTTAAAATATTAAAAAAAACAATTAAATTAAATGAATGTATAGCTATTTTAAACGATGAAGAAAATATAAAAAATTTATTAACTCAAGTTAATAGAATAGATGAGAAGATAAAAAGTAAAGAAAAATTGAAAGGGGAGTTAGAAGCAAAGAGGAAAACTTTAGATTATTTATTTAATAAAGTTATATATTCAGAGAGCTTGACTGAAAATATACTTAAAGAAAAAATAGAGAAAAAAGTAGAGAGAAAAATAAATTTAAAAATAACAGAGCATGGATTGTTGAGATATATTGAAAGAGTTAAAAGAGTTAATATAGATTCAATCAAAGGCGAGATATTAGATATATTTGAAAAAGAGGATTTTAGAAAAAATGGTGTGTTTGAAAAAGATGGAGTTAGATACATTATTCAAGGAAATAAGATAGTAACTGTAATAAATAAAGTTCCATCTAAAGAAAAAGAGTTTAATAAGTATATACTTTATTATAGTAGGTATCGAAAGAATTTTCTTATTAAAAATTCATATAAGTATAATTTAAGAGTTTTATAATCAATTTAAATTTTAAAAAAACTTGCATATTAATCAATTAAGTAATGTAATTGTATTACAAATATGAATGAGGAGGTTTTAATATGTCTGTTATATCTGTTAGATTAAATGATGATGAAGAAACATTATTAAAAAAAGTTGCTAATTTTGAGGGAATGGGTCTTTCAAGCTATATAAAAAAAATTGTATTTGAGAGATTAGAGGAAGAATATGATTTAAAACTTGCTGAGAACACATATAAAGCTCATATAGAATCTAATCAAAAAACATACTCTTTTGAAAGTGTAGTAAAGGAATTAGGAATGGATCTATGAAAAATACAGGGTTGAATTTTCAGAAATATCTTTAGGACACTTAAAAAAATTGTAAAATAAAAAAAAAGCTTTACATATAATATGTATGATATGTATAATATGTAAAAAGGTGGTGTTTAAAATGGCTCAGATATCTGAAAGAATAAATATAATGTTTAATAAAGATGATTTAATTCAAATCAAAGATTTTTGTAAGAAAAAAGGAATGTCTTTTAGTGAATTTGCAAGAAAAACTTTGATAAAAGAAGTTAAAGAACAAGAAGAAATGGATTTATTAAAATTTATTAACGAAAATTGTGGATTTGTTGAGGAGCAGGAAGAAAAAGAAATAATAGATTTCATGAAAACTTATAATGAATCAGAAGCAGAATTTATTGAGGTGAGCCTTAATGACATCTTACAGGATTAAGTTTGACAAAAAGGCTGTAAAGTTCATGAAAGAAAATAGAATGGTAGGTTTAAAATTTTATGAAGCCTTTACCGAGATTTCCAAAGATACAAAAATGATATCATTATATGATGTAAAAAATTTAAAGGGTATTAAAGATGTTAAAAGACTTAGGATAGGAAGTTATAGAGCTTTATTCAAAATAGTTAATAATGAATTAGTTATATTGGTTATCGATATTGGAAGTAGAGGCGATATATACAAATAAACTGGCAGGGGAAACCTTGCCTTTTTTTATTATTTAGGAAATTATAATTTTTTGAAATTGTTCTTAAAAACACTAAAAATTAAGATGTAGTTAAAAAATGTATTAAAAGTTAATCTATTATTTTAGTTCATAGAAAAGCAAAATACCACAGTTACCTGTGGTTAGAAAACTTAAATTTTCTTCTTGAGCCTAAAATCAAAAATACCATATTTTTTATGGAAAAATATAGATAAAATCATATTAGATCCACATTGAAGACACTTTAACGGATTTATACCAAGCCATTTTTCTATGCGCTCGGCCCAAGTAAGTTTTGCAATAGCCTTTTGTTTTTTTAGGTGCTTAAGTTTTATTAAATTTTTTAATTCTTGGGAGAAGTTTCTGGAGTAAATACCGTATCTTCTAATCATTTTAAAACCTTTGGGAGGAATATGAGCAACTAATTGTTTAATGAACTTTTCTACTGGAAGTTCAAGAAATACCTTGTTTTTTTCAGGAAGTTGTTCATACCAAAAAGTAACGCTATTACCATCAAAATGAGTGATTCTATATTCAGCTAAAGGAGGTCTAGCGAGATATCTCCCTAAATACTTAAGAGCATTTAAAGAATTATAAACTTCAGTTCCTTTAACATCAATAAAAAACTCGATTTGATTTTTCCAAATAGAATTGATAATGTTTAAAAGCTTTTGATCATTAGGAAAAGCTTCTTTTAAAGCTGTAGTAACAATATATTTCCAAGAATTCTTAAATGGTAAATAAGGAAAAAAATCAACAGATTTCCATTGTAAGCTTTCTTTGAATCCACCACAAGTAATTAGGAGATGTAGATGTGGATTAAAATTAGATTTTCTGCCGAAGGTATGGAAAAAAGTAATGTATCCAAAATGAGTTATTTTATATTTTTTCCAAAAGTGATTTTTGAATACAGCATTAAGAGAATCAGAAATTGATGTTAAAAGTTCTCTATTATTAAGAAAAAAAGAACGTAATTCCTTAGGGATTGTAAAAAGAAGATGCTTATGCTTTTGATTAATCATTTGTTGATTAAGTTTATTAGACCAATTTTCGGTATATATCTTAGAACAACATGGACAAAATTTAGTTTTACAAGTAACGGGTTTACATGCGCGTGAACCACAATGAGGGCATTGATATTCTATTCTAGCAAAATCAAAATTTTTGCAGTTAATGGATTTAAAGACAGTATCTTTAATATGATTAAAGTAGTCTTTAGAAAAAAACTCTTGAATAGGGGTCCCATCAGGAAAACGCGGAATAACAACGCTAAGGATTTTCCTGACCATTGATGCCCCCTTTATTTTCAATGTATTTCGACCATTTTTCATTCAAAAATTTTCTCAAGTAATCTAATTAGAGT